>Ga0326727_10006378_pt1 | contig 32449 bp, 28 predicted proteins | sample MB2enrmetagenome_FD_207643 | JGI IMG/M metagenome (GOLD analysis project Ga0326727, IMG submission 207643) | Lab enriched peat soil microbial communities from McLean, Ithaca, NY, United States - MB29MY | ecosystem: Environmental > Terrestrial > Soil > Wetlands > Peat | place: USA: New York...
TACAGGCGGTAGAAGCATCCGATTCTGAAGAAATAGCGAAGCGGATGGAGACGTGGAAGAAGACAAGGAACTTACCTTTATTGAAAGAAAAAATGGCACAGCTTTATGCCGATGCAAAAAAGGATGATACACATACTCTGATGCCGTCTATTATTGAAGCGGTTAAAGCGTATGGCACCGGCGGAGAAATAATGGGAGTTATTCGGAAGGCCAGCGGGTTTCATTATGACCCATTGGAAATCATCGATTGTCCTTTTGATCTGTAATGACAGAATTTTAACGGGGAGTATATGGAGTATTTGTTGAAGCAGGAGGTATAGTTATATGAGTAATAGGCGGCGAATTAAAGTTCTCATCTCCGTTATCGGACTTGACGGACACAGCACAGGTGCGGAAATCGTATCGAGGTTTCTGATGGATGCCGGAATGGAAGTGGTATATCTCGGAATTTATCAAACGCCGGAAATGATAGTCAGTGCGGCTATTCAAGAGACTGTGGATGTGATTGGTATAAGCAGCCACGCTTCCAACTACGAACAGATAGGTCTCTTGATAGACTTGATGAAGAAAGATAATTTGAATGATATTCCCGTAATTTGCGGGGGGACTATTCCGAAACAATATGCTGAGGTACTGATAAAAAAAGGTGTGTCGAAAATATTTCCGCCTCAAAGTACTTCGGAGTCAATCATAAATTATATTGTTTCCAGCGTAAAGAGATAAAATAAATATGGTTAACAGCGTTGTCAAAAAGATTGTCAATGGCGATGTAAGAGTTGCTGCAAAGTTAATTCGTGATATTGATGACGGGACTCCAGGCACAAGAGAAATCCTCAAGGCTCTTTACGGGCATACCGGAAACGCCTATATAATTGGAATCACGGGCGCTCCTGGAGTCGGCAAAAGTACAGTAGCGGATCAAATGGTCCACGCGTTAAGAAAGAACGGGAAAACAGTAGGTGTGCTCGCCGTAGATCCGACCAGCCCATTGAGCGGAGGGGCGATATTGGGGGACCGTATTCGTATGCAACGGCATAGTCTGGATGAGGGCGTCTTTATCCGCTCCCTGGCGACCCGGGGTCAATTCGGGGGGCTTACTCAATCTACACGCTCGGCGATCGATGTAGTGGATGCTATGGGCAAAGATTACATCATCGTTGAGACAGTGGGGGTAGGTCAGGATGAAATCGATATTGCCAAAAGCGCGCATACAACGGTGATTGTGGTGGTGCCGGGAATGGGGGATAATATTCAGGCTATCAAGGCCGGGATTTTTGAGGTGGGGGATATCTTCGTTATCAACAAATCAGATCGGCCCGATGCCGAAAAAACCCTGAATGATTTAAAAGCAATGATTGATATTACAAGGAAGAAGTTCAAAAAAGAAGGTTGGGAGCCGCCCATCCTTATGGCCGAAGCCGTCAGTAACAAGGGGATCGTCGAACTGTTGAATGAAATTGAGAAACATAGAAAAAACAGGAAAGCGTTGTCCCGCGAGTCGATAATTCGTCATAAAAAAGCTATAGCCCGGTTCGAACTCATAGATATGATAAAAAGCAGACTCGTTGAAGAGGCATTGAACCACATAATCAACAGTCTTGAATTCAAAAAGTACCTGGATTGCATCATGGACGGCACCAAAGACCCGTATTCTGCATGTGATGAGCTGTTATCGGCAAAGCTGAACTTTCTTGAGGATGAGAATACTGAATAAGTTGGGCGTTTCCGCTGTCTCCACACCAGGCACGCGCCGCGACGTGCTGCTCGGGAGGACTGACAGCATTATATGAAACCAGGAAAGGGGCAGACTAATTATGGAAACAGAAGGTAGACTGGTCGAATACGTGTGCTGGGCGACTTACGCGGACCTGCCGCCGTCCGTCCTGGAAGTCGTGAAGAACCAGGTGCTGACGGTCCTCGGGACGACTATCGCGGGGGCCGAGGCCGAAGGGTGCGTGCCGCTCGTGAACCTCTACAAGGAATTGGGCGGGAAAGGGGAGGCGACCGTCCTCATCCACGGGGGGAAGGTCCCGGCTCAGGCCGCAGCCCTTCTGAACGGGGTGATGGCGAGAGCCCTCGATTTTTGTGATGCCCTTGCCCCCGGCGCCCACATAGGCTCGTCGGTAGTGCCCGCCGCCTTCGCCGCCATGGAGCTTGCGGGTGGCTGCAGCGGGAAAGAGTTCCTTGCCGCCGTCGCGGTGGGGACGGAGGTAGGCGTCCGGATGAACCTCACCGAGTCGACCTATGACGGGTTCGACCCGACGGGGGTGTGCGTCGTGTTTGCGGCGACGGCTGCTGCTGCGCGTATACTGCGTCTCGACCAGGGGCAGACGTGGAATGCCCTGGCCCTTGCGTTCAACAAATGCGGGGGCAGCTTCCAGAGCAACGTGGACGGGTCGCTCGCCGTGAGGGTCATCCAGGGCTGGGTCGCCGGGAGCGGGGTGGAGTGTGCGCGGTTCGCCGGTTCGGGCATCACGGGCCCGAAAAATTTCCTCGAAGGCGTCTACGGCTATTTCCATCTCTTCGGCAAGGACAGGCTTGACCCGCGGGCCGCGATGGCGGATTTGGGAACGAGGTACGAGCTCCAGAAGGTGCTCTTCAAGAAGTACCCGAGCTGTGGCCTCACGCAAGGGTGCACCGACGTCATCCTCGGCCTCATCGCGGAGCAGGAGATCGACGCGACTGCCATCGATCGCATCGAGGTGACGGTGCCTCCCTATACCTATAAGCTCGTAGGTCATCCTTTGACGCTTGGGGAGAACCCGAAGGTCAACGCGCAGTTCAGCATCGCTTACTGCGTTGCCAACGCTATGGTGAGAAAGAGCTCGAAGCTCCCACACTTCGAGGAGTCCTCCATACGCGATCCGGCGGTCCTGGGGCTCGCGGAAAAAGTACGCGTCATTCCGGACCCGGCCCTGGAGGCGCGTGGTCACACGCCCCTCGACATGCGGGTCTTCACCGTCGGTGGGAAAGAGTATGCGAGGGGGATCGATATAGCCCCCGGTTTTCCCGGCCGCCCCTTAAAGAAAGAGGAGCACGAGGAGCGGTTCAGGGATTGCGTGCGGTTTTCAGGGAAAGCCCCGGGAGTGGAGAAGATAGACGCCGTCGTCAGGGCAGTCCGCTCTCTCGAAGAAATGGAGGACGGACGCGCTTTGATCCCGTTGATGCTGGCTTGAGGCGCATTGTGCGACAAAGGAGATGACACCATGAATCTTATCGATGTGATCGGGAAGTTCGCGCGTATGAGCCCCCATGCTCCCGCCTTCGTCGAGGTGCGGCCCGTGACGGGGGCGCGAGAGGAGATAAGCTGGGCAGGGTTCGATGAGCGGACGAGCAGACTCGCCGGGGGTCTCATCGATAAGGGCGCCGCAAGGGGGAGGAAGGTATTTCTCTTGGGCAAGAATTCGCTGAACTGGCTCGAAGCATACTTCGCCATCCTGAAGACGGGTGCCTGGGCCGTGCCCCTCAACTTCAGGTTCACCGACAACGATATTCGCTACTGCGCAAAGATAGCCGAGCCCTCGATCTTTATCTTCGACGGGGAATATGGAAGCAGGATAGCGGCCCTGCGCGGAGAGCTGCCCACGGTTGGCGCCTACCTGTGCATCGGCGGGAGCGCTGCCGAAGGCGTCCAAACCCTGGAGGACGTAGTGAGGGCATCACATCCGTCCGTCAACGTCCGGCTGGAAGACGAGGACGAGTGCGCCCTCTATTTCACATCCGGCACGACAGGGATGGCCAAGCCCGTGCTGCTTCAGCACAAGGCCCTCATGTGCACGGCTCTCACGGAGGCGAACAACAACGGGTTCGTCTGCTCCGACTCCTTACTCATGATGCCGCCCCTCTACCACCTGGCCATCGGACATCTCCTGGGCGCCATGGCGGCAGGGGCATGCACGGTGCTCCTCACCGAGCAGATAAACCCGCGGAACATAGTCGAGATGGTCTCGCGGGAACACATCTCGGTGGTCTTTCTGCTCGTCCCCTGGGCGGCCGACCTTATCGAGGCCTTCGACGGAAAGACGCTGAGGATGGAGGATTACGACTTCACCCGGTGGCGGTATATCTTCATGGGCGCCCAGCCGATACCCCCCAGCCTGGTCCAGAGGATCAAGCGATATTTCCCCGCGATGCGCTACGACACGACCTACGGCTTGAGTGAGAGCTCGGGCCCGGGCGTGATCCATCTTGGCATGGACAACGAGAGAAAGATCGGTGCCATCGGGAAACCGGGCCTCATGTGGGACGCGAGGCTGGTCGACGACGAGGGTCGGGACGTGCCAAGTGGGGAGATAGGGGAAGTCATCGTGCGGGGGGCGGGGGTGATGAAGGAGTATTACAAGAACCCGGAGCTCACCGCTTCTGTGATACGCGACGGGTGGCTCCATACGGGTGATCTGGGGAGGGCCGACGAAGAGGGCTTCATCTATCTCGTCGACCGGAAAAAGGACCTTATCATCAGCGGAGGCGAGAACGTCTATCCGGTGGAGGTGGAGGAGGTCATCAGGAAACACGCGGGCGTGCACGACGTGGCGGTGATAGGGACGCCCGACGACCGGCTGGGAGAGATCGTCACCGTGGTGATTCAGGCGAAGAGCGGAGAGGTCCTCCGGGAGGAAGAGATAAAGCGCTTCTGCGAGGAGCAGCTTCCCCGTTACAAGCGGCCGCGCCGCATCATTTTCGGCGAAGTACCCCGAAACCCCTCGGGGAAGATAGAGAAGCCGAAGCTCCGCGAGCTCTACCGGCCGGGATGAGGGTGCGCGAGGGAAGGTCCCCCTTCTCCGGAAAGGGCGGGCGACGACGCGTGATCGGGGTTACCCTTTTCGGAAAAGCCTTGAGGGCATCGGCAGTCAATCTGGCAGGTGCGAAGGCCCACTCCTTCAAAAGTTAGCCTCACCGTTGAGTCGGCTAGGCCGTCGATCTGGTCTTTCTTCTTATAGTCGAACCAGAACGTGGTCCAGGTGATCATGCCGAGCAGCAGGAGCGCCGTCCACGAGGCCCTGAGGTCCTTATCGATCCTGCCCGCCTGCCGGAGTTCACTGATGGTGTCGCGAAGGAGCAGGTAAAACTTCTTCCACTCCTTCCTGATCTCGGCATAATACTTGTCCTTGATCAGAAGCGACCCGTGGAGTATGAAACGGAGCTCGGGGTGCGAGCATATCATCTTGGTATACCCCCTGATCATTGCCTCCAGACGCTTGTCCGGCTCCGCGATCATCGTGACTTCATCGAGATAAGGATGGAGAATGTTCTCTATCGCGCGCATATGGACGGAGAACAGCAAATGGTTCTTGCTTTCGAAGTAATGGTAGAGACTGGGCTTCGTCAGCTTGGCGGAGAAACAGATATCGTTCATCGAGGTGCCCTCGAAGCCCTTTTCGAGAAAGAGTTTCAGCGCCTTCTGCATGATATCCGCTCTTTTTTTCTCGTTGTCGAACCTTTTTTTTGAATGAGCCACCTGTCGTTCCCCCGGCAATAGACTAACAGTATACCGGTAAGTATAGAAATACAATAGTCAGTTGTCAAATACTTTGTGGAAACTGGCGGGAAAAGCGTTCTCGAAAACCACAAAAAAAGAATTAAAAAAAACTACAAATAAATACTTGACAAGGAGGCCCCAAGGTGGACTAATATGACTAATGCAACTACCAGTCGGTATACTGGTAATGGTTGTGAGCAGTCGAAGAGCACGCGACAGCCTCGAGCAGGCGCACTCGAAGGAGTATTGCAGGTGGTACCCGGCGTGGACTGGTGAGGACAGGATTTTCTGATCGGACGGCTCCGGCAGTGGCCGTTTCATCCCTCGGGGCTGAAGGGTCGTCGTGGAGGGCAAGGAGGCGGATAGGGACATCGGTCGATTAATGCATGACGTGCGAAAGACAATATCGCTCATGAGAACAGAGGAGAAAGTATGAGATCACTAAAGCTTTTTGCAAGGGTGGCAATGGTGATAGTTGCAGTTTTTCTTTTTTGCATTGTGTCGATTACCGCGGGCGCGGCCGACAAACCAAGCATGTTAAAAGTATCCACCTTCTTTTCTCCTCAGGATGACGTAGCTATCGCCCTTGGCAACTGGTGCAAGGAAGTTGAAAAAAGGACATCCGGGCGCATAAAGACCCGCTTCTACCCGGGGGCAACCCTCGCCCCCCCGCAGCAACAATACGATGCGGTGGTCAAAGGTATCGCCGATGTATCAAATCACGTGCTCGGCTATACCATGGGCCGATTTCCGCTTTCGGAAGTTCTTGACCTCCCCCTTGGCATCCCCAGTGGAGCAATTGCATGCAAAATGATGAACGAATACTACAACAAGTTCAAACCGAAGGAATTCGACGAGGTGAAACTTCTGTGGCTGCACGGGCAGGGTCCCGGCTACGTCTGTACGAGGAGCAAGCCTGTTGAGAAAATGGAAGACCTCAAAGGACTGCGCTTGAGGACCTATGGGGGAAACGCCAAATTCCTTGCGGCTTTGGGAGGAGCCCCGGTGGCCATGCCGATGACAGAGGTCTACGATGCCCTCTCGAAGGGGATGGTCGACGGTCTCCTCACGGGCATTGGGCCCCTCTACGGCTTCAGGACGGGAGAGCTTATCAAATACATCACCCTTCATGATTCGACTTCCTACACGGCGGGCCAAGTGGTGGTCATGAACAAGAAAGTGTGGTCGTCCCTTCCGGCCGATATTCAACAGATTCTCACTGACCTGAGTAAGGAGCAAGTTGAAAAGTTCGGACAGACATGGGACAAGCAGGACAGGGAAGCGCTTAACCATTATAAAGACTTGAAGCTCCTCAAAATATCAAAGGAAGAGCAGCAGCGTTGGGCGGACACCGCAGCCCGGCCGCTCCTTAACGACTACGTGAAGAGGATGAAAGAGCTGGGTCTGCCGGGAGACGAAGTCCTCAAATTTGTGCAGACTTCTCTGAAGCAGCATAGACAGCAGTAAGCTTATCACGAATGCCCCGCCTTCAGGGTGGGGCATTCCGGCTCACGTCGCCGGAGAGGGGGGAACACGGATGGGAGGGGGTTATTTTTTCGAACGTGTGCTTACGAAGCTATTCTACGCGGTCGGAGCGCTTGCTTTAGCTCTCATGATGCTCTTTACGGTCACCGATGTGGCGCTCAGGTACCTGGGAAGACCGATCATCGGGTCAAATGATGTCATCTCAGTCATCGGGTTGATCGTGATCAGTTTAGGCATTCCCGAAACGACGAGAATAAACGGTCACGTGTATGTCGATCTCTTGAGTGACAAGGCAGGAGGGTGCACAAAGAAAATACTCTTTATCTTCACGAAGATCCTTGCCGTCTGTCTCTTCCTTCTCCTCTCGTACGGCGGTATCGAGAAGGGGTATGAGTTCTCCGTGAAACACGAGGCGTCTCAAACGCTCCATATCTCGCTCTCGTATGTTATCTACGCCTTCGCGGCCTGCTGTCTGCTCCAGTGCGTCAGCCTCGTCTCGCAGCTCGTCTACTTTATGAGAAGGGGGGTCGAAATTGAGTGAAATATCGCTGGCCTTAGTAAGCGTCGTTTTCTTGTTCGCGCTGTTTCTTACCGGGATTCCCATGGGCTTCGCCATGGCCATCACAGGCGTTCTCGGTGTGACCTATCTCACCTCGTTTCACACCGCCGTCGGCATGCTGACAAACGACTTCATCGACTCGTTCATGTCCTATAGCCTCACGGTGATCCCGTTGTTCGTGCTCATGGGACAGGTTGCGAATCATTCGGGTATAGCGAAAGACCTCTACTACGCGGCGGACAGGATGCTTGGCCGCGTGCCCGGGAAGCTCGGCATAGCAACCGTTATCGGGGCGACAATATTCAAGGCGATTTGCGGATCACTGGCTGCAACCGCGGCCACATTCACCAAGATCGCCATTCCGGAAATGGACCGGTACAACTACGACAAAAAATTCTCTACAGGGATCGTTGCCGTATCGGGCACGCTGGGATCACTTATACCGCCGAGCGTCACCCTGATCGTTTTCGGGATATTGACGGAACTTTCCATCGGAAGACTTTTTATGGCCGCGCTGATTCCCGGGCTGATGGTATCGCTCTTTTTCATCTTCATCGCTGTTCTCATTGCGAAGATCGACCCCCGGGTCGCGCCGATGGGCACGAGGTATCCCATTAGGGAAAAGTTGTTGGCCCTGGCAAACATCATCTGGCCCGTCATCATTATCGTGCTCCTCATATACGGGCTTTCAGCCGGTATATTCACTCCTACCGAGGCAGGCGCCGTGGGCACGTTTGTGTTAATTGTCCTCACGCTGGTGAAGACCCGTCTAAAAATGGGTTTTTTTCAAACGGCCACCCTCGAAAGCCTCGGTACGGGCGTGATGGTTTTGACGCTTATCGCCTCGTCCCAGGTGCTTGGCCATTTCATCACCATGCTCGATATGCCCAATACCATGAGTGAGGTCATTTCATCCATGCCTCTGCACAGGGTCGTGATCATGATAGCGATCTTGTTGGTCTATCTTCTGGGCGGCTCGATTGTCGACGATTTGGCGTTTATGATTTTGGCCACTCCCGTATTTTTCCCTGCTATGGTAAAACTCGGGTATGATCCTTTGTGGGTCGGCGTCGCAGTGGCGATTACGGTGGGGGTCGGAGCTGCAATACCGCCCGTGGCCATGTGTGTCTTTATCGTGGCCAACATAAGCAAGGTGCCTATGGGCACGGTGTATAAGGGGGCCGCCCCTTTTCTGGCTGCTCAGGTCGTCTGTATGATCTTATTGTTCATATTTCCCGGCATTGCCCTCTATTTGCCGAGGTTGATCATGAAGTAAAGAGGCCATCATCGAATGTGTCCCGGAAAAGTTCTTCGAGAATTGAGTCGTTACAAGATCGGAACCTGCGCGGAGATGATGTACAGAAATGCCCTCTTCTACGGGGACAAGGTGTGCATCACCGCGGCGCGGACGAGACTCACCTTTGGGCAGTTCAACGCACGGGTAAACCGTCTGGTGAACGCTCTTTTCGCCATGGGTTTGAAGAAAGGGGATGTTATTGGTGTCCTGTCCTGGAATAGCGCTAAATATCTCGAAGTCTCGGGTGCGGCCATGAAGGGCGGTTTTATTCTCTCTCCCCTTAACGCGAGACTTAACGGGGAGGAACTCGGCTATCTCGTAAACTACTCCCAGGCGAAGATTCTTTTTGTGGGCGAAGAACATATGGGCATAGCCAGAACATTGAGGGGCATGGGCCTCTGCCCCGAAAGGTACATATCCATGGACATGGATGACAGGGAAATGATTTCTTACGATGAACTCCTGAACAGCAGCTCTTCGGAAAGCGAACCGAATGCGCCAATAGAAGAGGACGCCCCTCTTTTGATCGTCTACACGAGCGGCACCACCGGCCTCCCCCGAGGGGCCCTTTACACCCACGGGAGATTCATAGAGGATATAAAGACCCTCGTGATGATGGCGGCGCTTCAGCCGGAAGACAAATATGTCCAGATTATGCCCTTATTCCACATCGGGGGAATAAAGCACATGTGGGGCTTTTTCTATGTGGGGGGGAGCATCGTTGTGCTGCCGACCTTCGACCCTGAGGCCACCTTGAGGGCTATTGACGAGGAGAAGGCTACGGACATTCATATTGTGCCTACCCACCTCTCGTCGTTTTTTGCCCTTCCGAACTTCAAAAAGTATGATCTCACGAGCCTCAAGAGGATGTGGTACGCCGCATCACCAATGCCTTTAGAGATGCTCAAGCGGGGCCTGGATCTATGGGGACCTATTTTTATACAGGGATATGGGAGCACTGAAACAGGACCTAACGCCTGCTGCCTGCGCAGGGAGGAACACAACGTCGCGGATCTCTCGGAAGAGGGGCAGAAGAGGCTCATGTCGTGCGGGAGGCCGAACTTGGGCGTCCACGTGAGGGTCGTGAACGGCTCAGGCGAGGATGTGGATCCCCACCAGGTGGGTGAAATAATAATCTCGGGCAATACGATGATCGGATTCTGGCGGAAGCCTGAGGAGACGGCGGAGCGCGTCCATGATGGTTTTGTCTATACGGGCGACATGGGCTACTACGATGAGAGGGGTTACATCTACATAGTGGACAGGAAGAACGACATGATCATATCGGGAGGGGAGAACGTCTACCCCCGCGAGGTGGAAGAGGTGCTCTACCAGCACCCGGCGGTGAAAGAAGTGGCGGTCATCGGCCTGCCGGACGACTACTGGGTCGAAAGGGTGCATGCCGTGGTGGCGTGCAAGGAAGGCATGGAGGCTACGGATAAGGAACTCGTGGCATTCTGCAGGGGCAGGCTGGCAAAGTACAAGTGTCCGAAGACTCTGGAGTTCATGGATTCTCTCCCCAAAAACCCTGCCGGGAAGATTCTTAAAAGAGAGCTGCGTGAGAAATACCGCAAAGCATAGGGCCGGGCCGGATTCTTCACATGGATCGGCGTCCTCAAGATAAAGTTCCGGGAGGCGGAAGTGCGATACACGCGGGAGAGAGACAATTGTAAATAATGGTCAAGGAGGATACGAAATGGTAATGCGTGATTTGCGAGAATTTTTACGAATTTTGGAGGAGCGGGGCGAGTTGGAAACAATTAGTGAAGAGATCGACCCCAGGTTTGAGGTGGGGGCAATCAACAGACTCGCTGTTCTGAGGAGGGGGCCGGGTCTTCTGTTCAAGAATATCAAGGGATCGCCGGCTCCCGTCGCAACGTTTCTGTTCGGCTCCCAGAGACGCATCGATATCGCCTTTGGCACTGAGAGTCAGCAGCAGACAGTGGAAAAATACCTTGACGCTTTGAAGGGCGACCGAGTGCCGCCCGTCCTGGTTGATTCGGGACCGTGCAAAGAAAACATACTGCGAGATCCTGACCTCACGCGTGATATCCCCAATATTATCTGGGGCGAGTTGGATGGCGGGGCCTACATTACCCTGCCCCTTGTCGTGACCGAGGATATTGAGAAGAAGACGCGGAACATGGGTATTTACCGGGTTATGATAGCAGGGCCCAAGGAGACGGGTCTCCTTATCGTCCCCACCCAACATATCGGCCTGATGTATACGGAGTACGAGAGGCGCAACAAGCCGATGGAGGCGGCGATTTGCCTCGGCGGAGACCCTCTCCTCACCGTCCTTGGGGCTTCTCCCCTGCAGTATGGAGACGACGAGTTGGGGGTGGTGGGCGCCATCAGGCGTGAGCCGGTGGAGGTAGTGAAGTGCGAAACTGTAGACCTTGAGGTCCCGGCGACGTCGGAGGTTGTCATCGAAGGCGTGGTGCTCCCCAAGGTCCGGAAGATGGAAGGACCCTTCGGGGAATACACAGGCTACTATGGAAAAAGAGGGGAAAGGCCGGTGTTCCAGGTCACGTGCATCACTCACCGGAACGGCTACATTTGGCCGGCAGCTTATGTGACGAAACCATACCCGCCCAACGAAGACACCACTGTCCGGTCCGTAGGTGTCGATGCGGGCATACTCGATCAGGCCCGGAAAGTGCTCCCCGCAATAAAGAATTTCCATATGCTCGAAAGCAGTGGGGATTCATACATGGGGGTCGTGCAGATTGGCAAGAAACCGTACGCTAATTTTGCCAAGCAGGTGATGGACGCCGTGTGGGCCACCCATAAGGGTTGCTGGATCAAGATACTTGTCGTCGTCGACGAGGACATCAATATCTATGACGTCGAAGACGTTATCTGGGCAATCTCTATGCGCGTACAACCGCACAGCGATACCTTTATAGTGAACGACCACATAGGCTATCCGCTCGATCCATCTGCCAGTGTACCGGGCGTTTCATCCCATATGGGAATTGATGCAACGATCAAGGTCCCCGAGAGGTTTAAGGAGTATCCGCCGCTCTCTGTCGCCTCGGAACCTCTCCTTGCCGAGATAGAGCAGAAATATGGGCGCACCGCGTTCTACAAAAGAATCATGGGTGACGGTAAGTGAGGAGGCAGGGCAGTATGGGCCACACAATGACTACAAAAACAGAGTCGCAAGGAGGACTGCAATGAGTATGGAAGATCTCTACACACAATTCCCTGACGTTCATCCGAACATTGTGCTGAAGACCGATATGCTGCGACAGGGTGTTGATGTCAGCCACGCAGCAATGGAGAGCTTCCAGCAGAGAAATGACCTGTTGTGGAAGGGATTCCATCTCTTTTCCTATGATTTCGGTAAAACCAGGGTTTACGGAGATAAAATTCCTCTGATCATGCATCTTGAGGATGGGTGCCCTGTCCAGGTGCGTACAAGTCAGCATTCGCCGTACCTGATTGATTTTGTGGAAGGCGACTATATCGTCCGCAGGGATAAAGAGGTGGTCGCGTCAGGAATTTGGTTCGAACACAAGCCAAGATGGTACGACATGAGGACAGAGGCAGGGGTCCAAATGAGTGCCATAGCCCAGGGTAGTTCCCGGATGATCTTCGTGACGATGAACAAATTTTGCGAACTCTGGAACAAAAACCATCAATGCCTCTTTTGCAACATCAACACGACCCTGAAAGATCAAAAGGCCGGGGGTGAGGATGTGGTGGCTCGCATAGAGCCGGATGTGCTTGCCGAGGTAATAAAAATAGCGTCCACAGTCGACCATCACTACTGCATGCTGTACATCACGGGAGGTACAATCCTTACCCGGTATAGAGGACAGACAGAGCTTGAATTTTACGTTAACCGTTTAAACGCGATACGGGATAAGCTCAACGTGTGGATACCTGCCTGTGTCCAGGTTGCAGCCTACGACGACGAAGGGTGGAAGCGGTTGCATGAAACAGGCATCGGAAGCATTCAGCCCAACATTGAAGTGTGGGATAAGAAGCTATTTCAGTGGATTTGCCCGGGAAAAGACCATAATGTCGGATATGATGAATGGATCAAGAGGACGATCAGGGCTGTGGATTTCTGGGGACCAGGCAGGGTTAATCCCAATTTTGTTCTTGGAATCGAGATGGCAAAACCGCATGGGTTTGAAAAGGTTTCCGATGCAGTAAGATCGACCTCATCCGGCTGGGATTTCCTGATGAGCCATGGGGTGCTCCCAAGATTCAACCTATGGACGCAAGAGCCGGGTTCGGCGTTTGCAGACCAGCCCGCCCCTCCACTGGAATATTTCATGGAGGCGCAGAAAGCGTATACGGAACTCCGTTGGAAGCATAAGCTGGAGCCACCCTTTCCCGCCGCGAAGGATCGCTACAGTTACGTTCTTAATTGTCTTCAGGACTTTGAATACTATCATGGGAACTCAACACTCTCTAAAAGCTACCTGGATGCGAGGCTCGGAGTAAAGCCGGGCGAGAAAGGAGGGCGCCAGGACGCTGAAGGCTACACCCTTTTATGGAGGTAAGTTATGGAGACTGAAAAAAGGCTTGCTCATTACATTACGGATGCGAAGTACGACGACCTGCCCGGCGAATCAATCGATATCATAAGAAACGTCGTCATGACCGTAGTGGGCACCACTCTTGCCGGGGCAACCTCGGAAGGCTGTGAGGCAGTGATAAGTCAAGTCAAGGAGTGGGGCGGAAGAGAGGAAGCGACCATCCTGGTTCACGGCGGCAAGGTACCGGCACACAGCGCCGCGTTAGCAAACAGTGTCATGGCCCGCGCCCTCGACTTTTGTGACGCAATGAGCCCGGGAATACACATAGGCTCATCCTCGGTTCCGGCTGCTCTCGCCACGGCGGAGCTGATGGGTGGGTGTACCGGTAAAGAGTTTCTTACCGCCCTCGTGTTAGGCGCCGAGGTCGCTGCCCGAATAAATTCTGTCTCCGATTACGACGGGTTCGACCCCACCGGCGTGTGCGCCGTTTTTGCCTCTACTGTCGTTGCGGGGAAAATACTCCGCCTCAACTCACAAGAAATGTTAGATGCGCTGGCCCTGGCGTTCAACAGGGCCGGAGGAAGCTTCCAGAGCAACATCGACGGGACATTGGCGGTGAGAGTAATTCAAGGCTGGGTTTCCCAGAGCGGAATCATCTGCGCGCAGCTCGCGCGAAGGGGGGTGACGGGTCCGAGGAACTTTCTTGACGGTACATACGGGTATTTCCATCTCTATGCGAAGGGCAACCGTCACTCAGAAGCGGTAATTAGTGAGCTGGGAAAAAGGTTTGACAGCAAGAATACCATATTCAAAAAATACCCAAGCTGCGGCTGCACGCTGGCATCCACCGATGCCATCCTTGATATAGTGGACGGGAATGACGTGTTTCCCGAAAATATAGCGTCCATTGACGTCAAGGTGTCCCCCTATGCGTATAAACTTGCCGGCCATGAATTCGAGCTTGGGGATAATCCAAAAGTAAATGCCCAGTTCAGCATTCAGTATTGTGTGGCTAATATCCTGCTGAGGAGGGGCTCTAAACTGAATCATTTCGATGAGTCATACGTGATGGACGACAGAGTATTGGAGCTAATCCGAAGGATCCATGTGTCGGCCGATCAAAGTCTACCGGAGCCGGGAACGCAGGGTACGTCCGGTTCAACCCATCTTTCAGTACGCATGGAGGTAACTACCAAAGAAGGAAGGATTTATTATAAAGCGGTGGACATACCAAGGGGTAATCCGAGAAATCCACTGGGCGCGAAGGAACATATGGAACGGTTCCACGATTGCGTCGACTACGCAAACGCAAGGATACCGGAGTTCAATGTCAATGGAGACAGGTTGCTGACGGAGCTTGCCCGCATCGGGTCTCTCGAGGACGTCCGAAGCCTTATCCCGCTGCTTCTGCTGCCTGAAGGAGTGCGGGGATTCTAGAACTGTGAGGAATGTTCTCGCACGCGGCGTGAAAGAAAAGATGCGACGTGAGGGATAGACCGGATTGATTAAGGTAATGTATCTCTTTGATCTGGAAATGGAGGATTTAATTAAGATAGCAGGAGCGTTCACACTGCCAGAGTCTATTTCTCGAGAACGGTTGCTGGGGCTGCGCAACCAAGGAGCCCCTTATCGAGCTGAAGATGGCGCATTGGGCGTCTCCGCACAGCACACAACACGATGTGATGAAAGTAGGGGCAGACTGGTTCCGGAAGTGCTTCGCTAGTAGCTTCCAGGCCACCATCTATCTTTCACGGACTTTGGTGTATGTGGAAGCCGGCTTCGATTTATCGTTAAGGGAATTTGTGACATAGCCATCGTGGTGTCGGGGTGGACCAAAGGCTGCTTTACTACACGGCAGTTGAGGCGTCGGTCCTAGGGACCGGTGTCGCGCCCAGCAAGACCGTATGGCCGGTAACAGTAGTGCAAAAAATAAGGAGGGGGCATGGAGACAACGATTGAGAGGAAAGATTGGCTTAGTTATCGGTGGGTCGTGCTGGTGGTGTGTTGGATGGGCTACTGTGTCACGTATATGTCAAGACTCGGTCTTGGCCCCTTGGGTCCTTTCATGCGGGCTGATCTGGCGATTAACAAAGCTCAATTCGGCGTATTTTCATCTGCCGTTGGCGCAGGCTTAGTTGTCGCCTTGATCCCGGCGGGTTGGTTAATCGACCGGCTGGGGATTCGCGTCGTACTGACTTTTGGCCAACTGATAGGCGGCATTGCGTTGATCGGCATGTTTTTTACAAGAACCTATGTTGAAGCGCTGTCCGTAATGTTTTTGGCCGGCATGTGTATGGGGTGCGTAATGCCTTGTCCGAGCTCTGCCGTAGTACACTGGTTCCCGGCTAAAGAACGCGGCATGGCCATCGGTATCAATCAAACAGCCAATAACTTCGGAGGCATGGTGACAGCCGCCAGCTTTCCGATAATAGCCACTGCGCATGGATGGCGCACGGGTTTCATGCTCTTGGGCTTCGTCGCAATCATATTTGGAATAGTGTCGTCGGTGTTCTACAGAAACCCGCCGAAAGGCGGGACAGGGGTCATGAGCGGCCCTGCGCCGGCGGTTCTTAAGAAGGAATCGAGTTTCATAGTGTTGAAGTCCAGGGACATATGGTTCGCCACGATCGCCGCTGTGTGCCTCACGGTAAACGAATTCAGCGTATTTAACTACTACGTCATGTACCTCAAGGAACACTTGCTGGTTGCTGTAGTGCCAGCCGGTTTTTTACTGGGAACTATCGATGCAGGTGGCCTCTGCGCAAAACCCATCGCCGGAATAATCAGCGACCGCCTCTTCGGCGGGAAGAGGAAGGGAACCTTTTTCTTACTGGCGTTAATTGCGACCGTTCTCACAATCATCATAGCCGTCCTACCGGTGGGTACTCCTCAGTGGGTGCTGCTTATATGTTCGGCGGTGTTCGGATTTGCCGGCGTGGGCTGGGCAGGGATTTGCTTTACCATGATCGGGGAGTTCGCCGGAAGAGAACACGTCGGCGTTGTAACGGGTATTACTATCGCAGCCATGATAATCGTTTCGATATTCGGTGTGCCTATGTTCGGCCACATTGCAGACAAGACACACGGCTGGACGTGGTCTTGGGTGTACGCTGCCGGGCTGGGGGCAATAGCGACTATTATCATTCCGTTTATCCGTGAGGAGAGGAAGAGGCTCCAAGTATGATGAATGAAGTCTAATTGGGATTCCCTCATGCGTTTGCCCTGGTCCGGCTCCCAAAGACCGTTGACGTTCGCCCGATTTTCTGCTACTGTGTGTTGAACAAGCGTTCAATAATGAGCAGAAAACCATCACCATCGGCGCGAAGAAAGATTCTTACGGCGGCCCGCCGGGTATTCGGTGACAAGGGCTACAAGGAGACGACCGTAAGGGAGATGGCCCGGCTCGCGGGCGTAGCCGTAGGGGGGCTCTATCCCTATTTCGGGAGCAAAGAGCAGCTCTACGTGGAGGCGTTGAAAGAGGGGGCCAGGCTGTATAACGAAGGGAGCCGCGAGTTGGAAAATGAGGATCCCGAGGTTGCGGTTCGGCACTATATCGCGAATTATCTCGAGTATACGGCTTCGAGAAGGCAGAGCGTTTCACTCCAGTTTAAAGACTACGACCTGGAGTTTGCGAGGCCGTTCAGAAGGCAGTTTTTTACGTCTCAGAAAGAGTTCCTGGAAACAATCATCCGTAAAGGCGCGGAACAGGGGATATTTTCGGTCACCGACTGCGGGGATGCGGCCCTCTTCATCCTGTATGTGTTGAAAGGCGCTCTCTTTTATGACCTGGCAGGAATGATAGACCTCACAAGGTCGGGTGATACCCTTTGCCGGCTGGCCCTGAGCTTTCTCAAAAACGAGAAAGCAACCGAACAATCGCGTGCCGCGCATCCCGGGTGAGACAGGGGGAGCAGGGTATTCCCCGTCACGCGATGACAGCCCCTGTCCATGAAGGCCGCGCGGAGGCTTCAGAGAGATGACAACAGGATTTTTTCATCCCGGGGGGCGGCCGAAATGGCGGAAGAACAACGACACAAACTATTACCGGGCCCTCTATGACTACTACCGCTCCGAGGCAGGCTACCTCTATGCCCTGGGGAAGAACCTGAAGGACGAATACGGGAGATAAGGCGGAGCCTAAAGGGCAGGCACATGAAGAAATGGACCTTAAGGGGAATAGCGGCATTGGCGGTCATAGGAGGGATCATCTGCGGGGCTTTTTATCTTGTCTACTCCCTTTCCCACGAAAGCACGGACGACGCGTACGTCACCGGCGTGGTGGTGCCGGTCGCGCCCGAGATAAAAGGGCGGGTGATCAGCGTCTACATCAGGGATAACCAGTACGTGTCGGCCGGCAGCCCTCTGCTCGATATTTTCCCCCAGGACTACGCGGACGCGGTCAAAGAGCGAAGTCAGGCAGTTTCCACATTCACCGCTGAAAAGCGTGAGCTGGCAGCATCCCTGACGCAAAGGCAGAAGGCCCTCGCCCAGGCCCGGGCGAACCTCGCGGCAGCCGCGGCGGAGGAGACCCTCGCGGAAAAGGAGCTGAAGCGGTACGAGCGACTGGTGAGAGAGGACGCGGCCTCACGCAGCCAGTACGATCACGTGGAATCTCGCCGGACTGTCGCCCATGCCCGCACGGAGGCAGCCGCGGCGGCCATTGCCGAAGCGGAGGGTGCAATCGTTGCCGCCCAGGCCAGGCTGGGCACCCAGGCGTTCAGGATCAAGGAGGCGGAGGCAGCGCACAGGCTCGCCGAGCTGAATTTCAAAAGGACAACCCTGCCTGCCCCGATCTCGGGAAGAATCACAAAGAAGAACGTCGATCCGGGAAAGTACGTGCAGCCGGGGCAGGCCCTCCTCTCCATCGTGCAGCAGGATACCTGGATCGTCGCCAATTTCAAGGAGACGCAGGTGGGGAAGATGGCCGTGGGGCAGCCGGTCGAGGTGCACGTCGACGCCTATCCCGGCATCATCTTCAAAGGCCATGTAGACAGTCTCCAGGCGGGGACCGGGGCGGTTTTCAGCTTGCTTCCCCCCGAGAACGCAACCGGCAATTTCGTCAAAGTCGTCCAGCGCCTCCCTGTAAAGATCGTCATGGACTCCGCCTTCGATCCCGCCCACCCGCTGTGGCCCGGGCTCTCCGTCACCCCGACCGTGAACGTGAGCCGGCACACCGGCTCCACGCTGTCCGGGCGGTAACGGCGTGGAGGGTTACACATCTCATAAATGGCTCGTGACGGTCACCGTCATGACGGGAGCCATGATGGCCGCTCTCGACACGAGCATAGTGAACGTAGCCCTGCCCCACATGCGCGGCACCCTCAGTGCCTCTGTCGAGGAGATCACCTGGGTCTCGACGGGCTACATCCTCTCCAGTGTCATCGTCATGCCCATTATCGCGCTCTTGAGCTCCCGGTTAGGGCGCAAACGGTTTTATCTTCTTTCCGTCGCGGTCTTCACGGGCTCTTCCATGCTCTGCGGGATTGCCTGGGACCTGCCTTCGATGGTCGTCTTCCGTATTATTCAGGGTTTCGGCGGCGGTACCCTTATACCCCTGTCGCAGGCGATGTTGCGAGAGACGTTCCCCGTGGAAGAACAAGCAGCGGCAATGAGCTTCTACGGTCTCGGCGTCATCCTCGGGCCTGCCTTCGGACCGACCCTTGGCGGATGGCTTACCGACACCTACTCCTGGCCCTGGATATTTTATATCAATGTCCCTGTGGGCATCTTCAACATGCTCCTTATCATGCGCTTCATCGAAGACCCGCCCTACCTCATCAGGGAGAAGGGTAAGCTCGACGTAGCGGGCCTGTTCCTCATGTCTGTCGGGCTCGGGGCGCTCCAGATCATGTTAGAGAAGGGCAACCAGAAGGACTGGTTCACCTCGAACATGATACGGTATCTTGCCGTCGCCAGCCTCATGGGCCTTGTTCTGTTCGTTGTCCGAGAGCTGACCGCCGACAGACCGGCGGTCAACCTGCGGATACTGAAGGATATCAATTTCAGCTTGAGCAGCTTCCTCGGCGGCATCCTCAGCCTGGGTCTTTTTTCAAGCCTTTTTGTCCTGCCCCTCTTCCTGGAACAGCTCCTCGGCTATCCTGCTTACAACGCGGGGCTGGCGCTCATGCCGAGGAGCCTCGCCATGGCCATGGCGATGCCGCTTACGGCAAGGCTATACCGCAAGACAGGACCGCAGTTCCTGATAGCCCTCGGGCTTTTCATCAATGGCGTCTCGTTCTACCTGCTCTCGCTCCTTACCCTCGACGTGGGATACTGGGACATATTCTTTCCGCAGTTCCTGCAGGGCATCGGCTTCGGCTTCATATTCGTGGCTTTGAGCACGGCAGTGCTGTCAACGATAGAAAACCCGCTCATGACCGCTGCCTCCGGCCTTTATAACGTAATCAGGCAGGTATTCGCAAGCGTCGGCATTGCCCTGGCCGCTACCTTCCTGACCAGGGGCGAGATCTGGTACCGGGCGGTACTCACGGAGCATGTGACGAGCTACAGCGACCCTACCTCGGATGCGCTTCATCAGCTTCTGTCGTATCTGTTCTCCCAGGGGGCAAACGCCACCGGCACCGACATGGAGGCATTCGGGCTTCTGGAGGGGATGGTCGGAAGGCAGGCGGCTATGCTTGCCTATAACCATGTCTTTTTTCTTATCGCCTTGCTTTTCCTTCTCCTGGTGCCCCTGGCCCTTCTGGTCAGAGACCCGCAGAGGGCTAAGGGTGCGCAGATGACCACAGACTGACAACGATGGAGGACCGGATGGAGGAACGGGGCAAAGCAATAACCGTGTCGAGACAGATGGGGAGCGGCGGCACCTACGTCGGCTACGAGGTGGCGAAAGCGCTCGGCTTTTCGTACGTGGACAGGGAAATCCTCCGCCGGGCGGCGAGCCTTCTCCACAGGAATGCGGCGTCTCTGGAAGAATACGAGGGAAAATCGTCCGGTTTCATCCGAAACTTCCTGAGGGCATTCGCGTTGGGGGCCCCCGAGACCTATACGCCAAAGGAACGACCGGTTTACGACAGAGATCTGTTCGTCCTCGAAAGCAGAATCATCCACGAGATTGTGGACGAGCATAATGCGGTCATCATGGGTCGTGGCGGGTTCCACGTGTTGAAAGACCGTCCGAAAACGGTTCACCTGTTCATCCATGCCCCTCGCGCGTATCGGATAGAGCGGGTGATGAAGGCCGACAGTACCGCTGATGCGGGGGAGGCAGAGGCCAGGATTGAGGAGTCGGACCGGAGAAGGAGCAAGTTCATAAGGGGTATGACAGGAACGGAATGGACGGATGCACGAAATTATCACCTCTGCATCGACTCGTGCACTGTCGGCCTTTCTGAAAGCGTACGGATGGTCATCGGCTTTGTAAAAACGGTAGTGGGCTAAAATTTGCAGGAGACGGCTTTACCTGCGTCTGCTTTGAGGGCGCCCTCCGTCTGCCGATTCCCGCACCTCGGTCCACCGCGGACAGGTCAATAGGTGGTCGTTCACCATCCCCGTTGCCTGCATAAAGACGTCGCAGATCACGCTGCCTACAAATGTGAAACCCCGTTGCACGAGTTTCCGGGCCATGTGCTCGGACTCCTCCAGGCGAGCGGGCAGTTGCGACAGGGCTTCCCGTCGGTTGATGAACGGCGTGCCACCGGTAAACCTCCGGATAAACAGGGTAAAACTGCCACACTTGTCCTAATTCGTCGTCGCCTTTCATTTTTTTCTTGACAAGAAAGAGACCTCCTGATATCGTTGGCATAAGAGGACTTACCAATATTGCAATTTGGACTTACCAATATGAGGAGATGACTTTTTGGACAACGATTCGCTTACCCCTGTAAAACAGGGGAAGAGACACCAATTGATCAGCCGGGAGATAAAGAAGACCATCATGGACGGGACGATGCGGCCGGGCGACAGGCTGCCTCCCGAACGTGAGCTTTCGACGACCTTCGGGGCGAGCCGGATTGTCATACGCGAGGCCCTCAAGGGTCTGGAGGCATCGGGCCTCGTGGTCATCAAGCCCGGATCAGGTGTTTTTGTCACGGCCGGCTCCTCGAAAACAATGAGTGACTCCCTCTATTCGCTCCTCCGGATGCAAAACACCTCGATAAGCGAGATGACGGAGGCACGTCTCATTATAGAGCCGAACATTGCGAGGATTGCAGCAGAGAGGGGGACTGAGGCAGACTTCCAGAGGCTGGAGGCGAACATCCGCGAGACCCACCTGATCCTCGACGAGAAAAGACCGTCCACGCCGAAGAATATCGAGTTTCATTCCATCCTTGCCGAAATGACGCACAACACGGTCATCGACCTGACCATGCAATCGCTGTTCAACGTGCTCAACGCCATGTTCCTCGACGCCTCTCATAACCGTCGGAGGAGAGTGAGCATCTCCCGCAAATCGCTCAACCAGCACAGGAGGATCCTCAGGGCCCTCAGGGAAAGAGACCCCGAAAAGGTATACCGCTTGATGCTCGATCATATCGTCGAGATCCAGGGTGGGCTGACGGAAGCGATTTCCACGCTTAAGTAGACGCGATCACGGCACGCTGTGCCGTGACACAAGTGAATTAAAAAACGCGGCAACTTTAAGAAGGGGAGATTATGCGTAAGTTCCTCAATGCTGCACTCAAAATCAGTGAGTGGATGGACATTATTGCCGTCTGTGCACTGACCTTCATGATGTCCCTGACAATGGCGGATGTCATCTTCAGGTCCTTCGGCAGACCTATCATCGGCACGTATGAAATAGTCGGTCTTTCGAGCGCCATCACCATAGGGTTTGCCATTCCGTTTACGTCGTGGAAAAGGGGGCATGTCTTCATGGATTTTGTCATCGACCGGCTTCCTCAAGGCAAAAAAATCCTCCTTAAGGTCACGACGCGCCTCTTGGTGATCCTGCTTTTCATCTTCATCGGCGTCAACCTTTTCATGCTCGCCCGCGAGTACTACGTCTCGCACGAGGTCTCGCAGACCATCAGGCTGCCGATTTATCCTTTCGTCTACGCGGTGGGCCTCGCCTGCTTTGTCGAGTGTTACGTCATCTTCTGCGACATGCTTAAGGTCCTGGGGGGCGACCATGAATGAGGTAATGATCGGGATCCTGGGAATAGTGGTACTTCTCCTCCTCTTTGCCACGGGCATTGAGCTTTCCTTCGCCATGGCCCTCGTGGGTTTCGTGGGTTTCGCACACCTGGTCTCTTTCAAGGCGGCCCTCGACCTTCTGGGCAGGGATGTTTTCGAGGTCATCTCCAATTACGCGTATACGGTATTTCCCCTCTTTATCTTCATGGGGCAGATCGGATTCAACTCGGGTATCGCGGTGCGGCTGTACGATGCTGCATATAAGTTCATCGGCCACGTTCCGGGAGGCCTCGCCATGGCTACCGTTGCGGGCGCCACCGCTTTTAAGGCCATCTGCGGGTCATCGACTGCGACGTCTGCGACCTTTGCGAGCGTCGCTGTTCCTCAGATGGATCGTTACAAGTACGACCGGAGGCTCTCTACGGGGATCGTCGCGTCCGTGGGCACGCTCGGATGCCTGATCCCGCCCAGCGTCTTTCTCATCATACTGGGCATCCTCACCGAGCAGTCGATCGGAAAGCTGTTTCTCGCAGGCATCGTCCCCGGTCTTCTCACGGCCGTCCTCTTCGTCCTGATCATATACGGGTGGTCAAGGATCAATCCTGATATCGCGCCCAGGGGGCCCCGCTTCACCTGGAAGGAGCGCGCAGCCTCCGTGCCGGAGACCATGTGGGTGCTCGTCATCTTTCTCCTTGTGGTGGGCGGCATCATGTGGGGCTTTTTCTCGCCCACGGAGGCGGCCAGCGTGGGCACTTTCGCGGTCCTCCTTCTCTCTGTCATCAAGAAGGACATGAGTTTCAAAGTCTATCTCAAATCGGCGCGGGACGGGTTGCGCACCGCGTGCATGCTCCTCATGCTTATCGCCGGCTCTGCGGTCCTGGGTCATTTCATCGCCGCGACCAACATACCCAAGGTGACCGCAGACTGGGTCGTCAGTCTCCCCGTCAACCGGTACATCATCCTCATCCTCATTACCATTGTCTACGAGCTGGGTGGCTCGTTTATCGATGACCTCGCCTTCGTGGTGCTCGCGACCCCCATTTTCTACCCTGCGGTCATGAAGCTCGGATTTGACCCGATCTGGTTCTGTATGGTCATCGCCCTGACGGTCATGATCGGGGTCGTCATTCCGCCCATGGCGATCTGTGTCTTTGTGGTGAAGAACGTCACGAACGTGCCCTTTGGCGTTATCTACAAAGGGGTCTATCCGTTTCTGATCGCCCTTATTACCGTTGGTATTCTCCTCTTTCTTTTCCCGCAGATTGCGCTCTGGCTCCCGTCGGTATTGATAGGAGGATGAGTGCGGCCGCTCGTGCGTGACAAGAAGGCTTTGACTGATAAAGTGAATAAATCGCGAGGGGTCTGATTCCAAAACAAGGGGGGGTAGGTATGAAAGGAAAGGTGTTGTTGTCGATGCTTTTTGTGCTCTTTTTGGTAGGTCTGGTTTCAGCCGCTTATGCACAGAATCCCGCGATAAAGCTGAAATACTCCACATATTTTGTGGCGACGCACCAGGTCGCGGTCCTTAACCAGCAATTCTGCGACGAGATCAAGAAGCGGACCAACGGGAAGGTCGAGATTGTGTACCATCCGAGCGGGACATTGCTCACCGCACCCAAGACCTTCCAGGGCGTGGTCTCCGGGATCGCCGATATCGGCATGTCAAATATCTCGTACACGAGGGGTCGTTTTCCGGTAATCGAGATCCTCGATCTGCCCCTCGGTTTTCCGAGCGCCTACGTGGCAACCCACGTGGACAATGACTTCTACAACTATTTTAAGCCAAAGGATTTCGAGAATGTGAAAGTCCTCTATCTCCACGCATGTCCCCCTTACGTCATCTACACGGCAAAGAAGCCGGTGCGCACGCTGGAGGATCTCAGTGGGCTCAGGATCGCCGGCAAGGGCCGAATCGCGGACATCCTCAAAGCGCTCGGTGCAACACCCGTACCGCTCGAAACGGGTGATTATTATGAATCGCTGAAGCGTGGAGTGGTCGACGGCGCAGCGAGCCCGATCAACACGCTCAAAGACTGGAAGCTGGGGGAAATCGCGAAATATTCGACGAGCACCCAGAAGCTGGGCGCCGTCTACACGTTCTTTGTCGTCATGAACAAGGACAGGTGGAACAGCCTGCCCGAGGACGTCAAGAAAGTCTTCGAGGCGGTGAGTGCAGAATGGATGGAGAAGACGGGCATGATATGGGCAAAGACCGCTCGGGAGGGGGAGGAGTTCCTGTTGAAGCAGAAGGGGCAGATCATCACTCTTTCCGACCAGGAGTCAGCGAGATGGCAGAAGGCGATCGAGCCGCTCATAAACTCGTATATCAAGGAGATGGAGTCGCTCGGCCACAAGAAAAGCGAGACGGCCGGCTACCTCAAATTCATCAGGGAACGGATCGACTACTGGAGCAAAAAGGAGAAGGAAATGGGGTTGAAATAGAGAGCGACGCCGACTCAATTCCAGACGGTAAACACACATTACTATTCAGGAGGTATCGAAGATGGAGCTAGGGTACAAGGATCTGAGGGAGTGGCTCGAGACTATTGAGCAGATGGGTGAGCTGAAAGTTGCGAAGAACATAGGTCTGAAGGAAGACGTGGGGCGAATCGCCGAGATTTCCGCATCGACGGAGAAGGCGCCCGCGCTGATACTGGACGAATTCGAAGGCTATCAGAAGGGGCATCGGATTCTTTTGAACCCCTTCGGTTCCACCCGTCGTGTGGCCTTCAGTTACGGCTGTCCGCAGCTTGAGGCAAACCGTGTCGAATTGCTCGAATATTTCAAGAAGCGTCTGGAAAAACAGGTGCTCATCCCGCCTCGATATGTCGAGTCGGGACCGGTCATGGAAAATGTGATGACGGAAGACGCGGTCGACCTGACCACCTTTCCCGTGCCTATCTGGCACTACAACGACGGTGGACCATACATCGGAACCGGCTGCCTTGTCATTACTCGTGACCCCGATGAGGGCTGGGTTAATCTCGGGACCTACCGGAATATGCTTCACGACGGAAAGACCATCGGTTTCTATATCTCCTCCGGTCATCAGGGATGGACTCAGCGGGAGAAATACTTCACGCGCGGGGAGCCGTGCCCGGTGGCCGTCTGCTTCGGGAGCGACCCGCTCCTTTTCACCTCCGGCATGACCGAACTACCGTGGGGCGTATCCGAATATGACTGGGTCGGCGGATGGAGGGGCGAGCCCGTGGAAGTGATCAAGGGCCCTGTCACCGGCCTGCCGATTCCGGCACGTGCCGAGATTGTGATCGAAGGGTTCTCCTATCCGGGGAAAGTGCGCTGGGAAGGTCCGTTTGGCGAGTGGACGGGATACTATGCGTCCGGGGCGCGGGATGAACCGTACATCGAAGTCAAAGCCGTCTATCACAGGAATAACCCCATACTCCTCGGCATGCCGCCGGAAAAGCCGCCGTATGATGCGGACAAGGGACGCCAGTATATAAAATCGGCGGTTCTCGTGCAGCACCTGATGCGCCAGGGTATCGCCGGCGTCACGAACGCGTGGTGTTATGGCCTCGGAGGCTGCCGCCTCTTCGTCGTAGTTTCAATCAAGCAGCAATACCCGGGCCACGCCCGTCAGGTGGGCCATGCGGCATACACAAGTAATGTGGCAAACTACTGCGGGAGATACGTGGTAGTCACCGACGATGACATCGATGTCACGGATCTCGATGATGTGATGTGGGCAATCCTCACCCGTACGGACCCTGCCACTTCCATCGATATCATCACGCGGGCCACGTCCACGCCCCTCGATCCGCGCATCACGCCCGAAGACCGGGCAGCAGGTCGCTTCCTCAATTCAAGGGCAATCATCGATGCCACAAAGCCCTGGGAGTGGAGAGATAAGTTCCCGCTTCCCGACCGCCCGGGGATAGAATACCGACAGGAAAGCCGCAAGAAGTTCGGTCACCTATTCGAGTTCTGAAGGAGGAGGTATTTCATGAAGATTGATATTTTTAATCATATCTTTCCGAAGGCATATTTCGACAAGATGGTGCAAGTAGCGCCGAAGGGAAAGGACATGCACAAACGAGTCCGGGAGGTCCCTTGTATTGTCGATCTCGATGAGCGGTTCAAGGTAATGGATAAATTTGGCGATTACGCCCAGATAATTTGCCTTGGCTCCCCGCCCATCGAGGTGTTCGGCCCCCCGCCGGTCTCGACGGACATGGCAAGGCTCGCGAACGACGGGATGGCGGGACTGGTAGCTCAATACCCTGACCGGTTTCCCGGTTTCATCGCTTCCTTACCCATGAACGACCCCGAGGGTCTGCTCAGGGAGGCAGGAAGAGCTGTTACCGAGCTTAAGGCAGTAGGAGTTCAAGTATTCAGCAATGTCCTCGGCAGTCCCCTGGATAAACCCGAAACCATGCCGCTTTTCGACCTCATGACGGAGCTCGACCGCCCCATCTGGCTGCATCCCGCCCGGGGCGCGGAGTTCCCCGATTACAAGAGCGAGACAAAAAGCCACTACGAGATCTGGTGGACCCTGGGCTGGCCCTATGAAACCAGTGTCGCCATGGCACATCTCGTCTTTGCCGGGATTTTCGACAGACTGCCCAACCTGAAGATCATCACTCACCACTTAGGCGGCATGATACCCTATTTCGAAGGGCGGGTTGGACCAGGATGGGACCAGCTCGGCACCCGCACATCGGACGTCGATTATTTCGCCCTGCTCAGGCAACTGAAAAAGCGTCCGGTCGACTATTTTCACCTGTTCTACGCTGACAGCGCCGTCTTTGGCTCCGAGGCGGCCACGATCTGCGGACTCAAGTTTTTCGGCGCGGACAAAGTGCTCTTCGCCTCCGATTCCCCCTTTGATCCCGAGAAGGGGTCCGCGTATATCAGATGGACCATCGATATCATCGACAAGCTCCCCATCAGCAAAGAGGAGCGCTACGCCATCTATGAGGGTAATGCGCGAAGGTTATTGAAGCTGTAGACAAGGTAGAGGAGACCGCGACCCGGTCCATCTGTCATAGAGCCGGATGGACCGGGGTTCAGGGGACAGCCGGCTGCCCTCCGTGATGGCCTCCATCAGGCAGCCTTTATCGCCTCAACAAGACACACACGGTTCGTGACCTGCTGATGCTTCTCCGTCATGGATGACGGCCACGTAGCAAAATATGCTGTTGTTTTGTGATATCAACTAGTTATACTCTATTTTCCTCTTGTCCCTATTTCGTCTCATTCAAAATGCCCTTCTTTTTGTTGAAACAGCACTTCCATGGTCTTCTTGCCAAAGAGAATTTTGGGTAATTTTTTTCTTGACAAGATAATCTTCATTGGTTTAAAAGGTCTAATGTCGTACAGTAGACATATATGTGGGGAAAGTTACCCCATTGGTTTTCTGGGAAAAGGCCGACGGCGCGGTTTGCTCATTGACTATCTATTGAATGAGGAGGAATAAGGCATGCCTCTTTTTGAGGACAGTGAAGAACAGAGGGACTTTCGGCTTGTATTCAAAAAATTTGTGGCGAGAGAGATCACCCCTCACGTTGAAGAATGGGAAAAGAAGAATGCTGTGCCCCGCGAGCTATGGACAAAGCTTGGGAAACAGGGTTTTCTCTGTCCCTGGTTGCCGGAAGAGTACGGCGGTGCCGGCCTTGACTTCACCTACAATATGATTATCAATGAAGAACTGATCAGAGGTGATGGTTTTGCCACAGGAGTCTCCTTGCATAGTGACTCGGTTGTGCCATACATCTACTTCCATGGTTCCGAAGAGCTCAAGAAGCGCCTCTTGCCCAGGTGCACGACCGGTGAGGCCATAGCCGCCATCGGTCTGACGGAGCCGAATGCCGGGTCGGACCTCGCGGCCATCAGGACGAAAGCCGTAAGGGACGGGGACTACTATGTTATCAACGGCCAAAAAACGTTTATCACCAACGGCGTGTTCGCTGACCTCATCGTCCTGGCATGTAAGGTGGAGTCGCCGGGTGCCGGCCGCGGTATCAGTTTGATAGTTGTCGAAACGGATGCCCCTGGTTTCTCCCGCGGCCGCCAACTGGAAAAGATGGGTTTTCACATGCAGGATACCGCGGAACTTTTCTTTGAGGACTGCCGCGTCCCTGTTGGCAATCTCCTCGGCGAGGAAGGCAAAGGGTTTAAGTACATGATGGAGAAGCTGAACCATGAACGGTTGGAGATATGCGTCAAATGTCAGGCGTTGGCAGAGGAATGTCTGAAGGAGGGCTTGCAATACGCAAAGGTCCGTGAAGCCTTCGGCCGCCCCGTCGGCAATTTCCAGCACAACGCGTTCAAGCTTGCTGAGATGGCTACGGAAGTGCAGATAGGCCGAACTTTTCTTAACACGCTCGTTGCGGAGTTCAACAACGACGAAGATATTACGATGAAGGTTTCAATGGCAAAGGCATGGTTGGCTGAAATGGCGAACAGGATAGCATACCAGGCAGTCCAGTTGCATGGGGGATACGGTTATATGGAAGAATACAGAATCTGCCGCCTCTACCGGGATGTTCGTGTTTTACCGATCATAGCCGGTACAACGGAAATTATGAAGCTCATTGTAGCCCGCGGTCTGGGCCTCAATCCCGTGTAACGTGTACAAGTCTGCGTGCTATCACCAGGGCAAGGATGAAACGCTTTTCTCATCTCCTGCATACGCAAGAAAAGGACCCACCGAACCTGAAGCTGGAGGGGCGGTCATTATTCCAAAAGGAGGAATCACAAAATGTACAAGGACTTAAGAGAGTTTCTGAGTGACTTGGAAGAGCGAGGAGAACTGGTTCGCGTTAAAGAGGAGATTACAGAGGGACATGAGGTATTTTCAATCATATGGGAATTGGGCAGAAGGAAGGGCCCGGCCGTGATCCTCGAGAACGTGAGGGGGTATGATGTCCCGATCGTGACAAATATTTTTGGAACCCTTGATCGGTTTGCCATGTCCTGCGGGTTTCCACGCGGCCTGGGGGTAAAGGAGTACCGCGACCTCTTTACGGAGCAACTGGACCAGAGCAAGTGGCACAAACCGAGGCTGGTCGAGTCAGGTCCGTGCAAAGAGGTAATCTTGAAGGGGGACGATGTCGACCTTGGCAAATTTCCTATTCTCCAATGGAGTCCGGACGACGGCGGCGCGTATATAACCCTTCCCCTCGTGATCGCTAAGGACGATAAGTTCGGTCCGAATGCGGGTATCTACCGGATGATGGTGCATGACAAAAAGAGTACGGGCGTGATGTGCAACGTCTTTCAGGACCAGGGAATCTATTTCGACAAAGCCAGGAAGAAAGGCCGGAAGAGCATGCCCTGCGCAGCAGCTATCGGTACGGACCCTGCTCTTTATATGGCGGCAGGGACAAAGATTCCCCTCAATGCGGACGAATTCGCCTTCGCTTCCGCGTTGCGCAACGGGGCGCCTGTCGATGTGGTCAAGTGTGAAACCATAGACCTCGAGGTGCCGGCAACGGCAGAGATCATCCTCGAAGGGGAGATTGTATTCGACAACACAAAGATGGAGGGTCCCTTCGGCGAGTGGATGGGGATGTTTGAAGAGGGAATGCTTCTCCCTGTCTTCGATGTGAAATGCATCACCCATAGAAAGAACCCACTCTTTCTGACGACTATCGAAGGCCCTACGCTGGGAGACGCGGAGATGCTGCGGATGATACAGCAGATATCGACCTTCACCGTTCAGGCCAAGGAAAGAATCACCGGGTGTACCGGTGCATGGCTGCCCCCGTCCGGCCGGGATTTCACTGCAATTATTTCCATCAAGAAACGTTACCCCGGCTGGGGCAAGACAGCGATCTACCAGGCATTCTCCCTGCCGTACATCGCATCTACGTGCAACATTGTCATTGTCACTGATGACGACATCGATATCACCAACCCCGAAGAGGTCATCTGGGCTTTATCTACCCGTGTAGATCCTCATCAGGATGTTATTATCACTCCTCCCATCGGGGGATATGCTCTCAATCCTGCCGGAAGCGCGAGGCCGGTAGAATTTCCTCAGAGGGGGCAGACCGATATCACCTTCCGGTCGTTGATGGGTATTGATGCCACCCTGAAGTGGCAAGGTGAAGGCAGGAGTCGCCCCACCGCGCATCCTGTTAAGCCCAACGAGGAGGTATTGCAGAGGGTGATAGCAAACTGGGGGAAATACGGACTTCCATGAAAACGAGCCTCAAGAGAATATCCCCGGCAGCATGTGTCCGGTTCGGACGTGACACAGGATCAATGAGGTTGCCGAAGGACTTCTCACATTCGGATCGGATTCGAGCTACGTTGGTCCGGTAAACGACCGTGGTAACCAAAGGGGGGTTTGTTATGGGACGATTTACGCCAATCAAGATCGTAGCGTGCACTCTTTTCATCAGTATTTCTCTATGTGTTTTTGGAAAGGCCGGCTACGCACAGGAGACCAGAATCAAGGTTGCGAACTGGTATGCTGTAGGCCACAAGCAAGACCTGCTCTTAAAGAGTTATTGCGAAGATTTAGAAAAAAGGGCCGGTGGAAAGCTGAAGGTAAAATATTACCCTGCCGGGACACTTGTATCCACCGTACAGCAATATGATGCAGTAGTGAAAGGCATCGCGGATATAGGGAACCACGTGTTGGGGTACACAATGGGCAGATTCCCGTTCTCGCAGATATTGGACTTTCCCCTCGGATTTCCTCAGGGTGCTGCACCGACCATGATCGCAAATGAGTTCTACAAAAAATTTAAGCCCAAAGAATTTGATGAGGTGAAGGTATTGTGGTTCCATGCACAACCTGCGGGTTTTCTCCACACCAAGACCAGGCCCGTCGCAAAGCTCGAAGATATAAAGGGCCTCAAACTGCGGTGCTACGGATCGAATGCGAGGTTCGTAAGCTTACTTGGAGCCGCTCCGGTTGCAATGCCGATGACCGATGTATATGACGCACTTTCAAAAGGGGTGGTGGATGGTTTGATGTCCAGCTACGAGTCCCTTCACGGGTGGAAGACAGGTGAACATATAAAATATAGCACTGAAAATAGAAGCACAGCTTACTCTGCAGTTTTCTTAGTGATGATGAACAAAAAGAAATTCGCGTCCCTTCCTCCCGACATTCAAGCATTAATCGATCGAATGAGCGAGGAGTACATTGAGAAATACGGGAAGATGTGGGCGGACCAAAATACAGTTGCCGCTGACTGGCTTAAGAAGAGGGGGGTTAAGATTGTCACCCTTACGAAAGAGGAAGAGGCGCGGTGGTATGAAAAGGGAGCGAAACCTCTTGTTGATGAGTATATAAAAGAAATGAATGCAGCCGGGCTACCCGGTGAGCAGGCAGTACGATTTATTCAAGATGCGATAAAACGGTACAAAAAATAGCGGGGTCCGAGAACAAACCAGGCCGACATTATGACGGCCGTAGAGGGGGGAGGGGAGAGAGAATGCAAACGTTTATACGCGCTGTTTTGAAATCGAGTAAATTCATGAATGTTGTGGGAGGTGCAATACTGGTTTTCATGATGCTTCTCACGGTGCTCGATGTGGTCCTCAGATGGCTTGGAATACCTATTGCCGGAACATACGAGCTCATGGGTTACTGCGGGGCCTTAGTCATCGGTTTTGCGCTTGCTCAAACCTCCCTCGATGATGCCAACGTCACTATGGATATCCTTACGCAAAGGTTGCCCCCAATGAGAAAGGACGTCCTCCTGGTCATTACTAAAGTGGCATGCCTTATACTGTTTATTTTCATTTCTTGGGCGCTCTTTTTAAAAGGATCCGACCTGCAAAAGGGAAAGGAGGTCTCTCCCACCTTGAGGGTCCCTTTCTATCCGGTTGCTTACGCGCTGGCGGTGTGCAGCTTTCTCGAATGTATTGTGCTGTTGTGCGACGTTGTCTGCATAGTTGTGCAAGGGGGAGAAAATGAATGAAGTAGCAGTGGGGATCGTCGCGCTTTTTATCCTTCTGGGGATATTCTTAACGGGCATGCCCCTCGCATTTGCCATGGCCTCTGTAGGTTTTGTAGGTTTCATTGCGCTGAATGACTTTCATGCGGCCCTCTCGCT
>Ga0326727_10006380_pt1 | contig 32441 bp, 36 predicted proteins | sample MB2enrmetagenome_FD_207643 | JGI IMG/M metagenome (GOLD analysis project Ga0326727, IMG submission 207643) | Lab enriched peat soil microbial communities from McLean, Ithaca, NY, United States - MB29MY | ecosystem: Environmental > Terrestrial > Soil > Wetlands > Peat | place: USA: New York...
CTGCAGGTCATAACCTGTTCTTCTTCGAGGCATGGATCTATGACTGTGGTTGAGTCGATCTTTGTTGTTGTGATGGAGACTGGATAATTTTGTAAGGGTAGAGGGATGATTGCCTCTTTCAACCTTAGTTCGCCATTCTTGACGTCGAAGTCATGCATCTTGGCATTCACTAAGGCTCCTAAGGCTGCCATTGCGGCCGCGTCGATTAGGTTTCCGTCATGGTCGAGAACATATATGTCTACGAAAACCATGAAAACCTTTTTCCCGCTTTCGATGCACAGTTTTTTCAAGTCGATTGCTTTTGATTCGCGAATTCCTCTGTCCACGACGCGAGCGAGTTCTATTGAGTTTTCGTCGGGCGGTCCAGATTCGAAGGTTGGGGAAGCAAGTGGAACAAATTCGGAATTGACGGTTAGTATGCCATCGTCAGGAGTGTCTGGGAAGGGTGTTCCTTTTTCAACTTTTACGCCAGCTACAACTTTTGTTTTTCCAAGGTGTACCTGCGCTGAGCCATTTGCTTTGTCAATTATGCCTAATGTTATCGTGGTCGGACGGTAGTCATTCGCTCCACGATCGTCAATCCTTTTCCCTTTGAGTATAAGATCTACGACGGTTTTCTGTTCGAGTTTGGCTACTGGAGATAGTTGCCTTGTTGCGGACATTATGCTTTGGCCTCCACTATTTCGTCCTTCATTTCAACGTCTCGTACAATGTGGTACTTTGTTTTGAGGGCTTCGCGTTGCATTTCGTAGATTTTTCGGCATGCTTCTGTTGCCATGTCGAATGCTTGGTTGAATTCGTCTGCAGTTAACGATCCGTCCATTTGGAGGAGGGTTACGACGTTTGATCTGGCCATGAGTGCGACCGGAAGGTCTGCTTCGCCCTGTTTGTCTTCGATATCTGATAAGTCTAGGACTACTTTTCCTTCGATTTTTCCAGCGGCGCACCCGGCGACCAGTTCTTTCATCGGGATTCCTGCGTCGGCTAGGGCTAGTGCAGCTGATGTTATGCCAGCGCACCTTGTTCCTGCGTCTGCTTGCAAAACCTCTATGAAAATATCAATAGTGGCTCGGGGGAAGTATTCTGACATTATCGACGGTTCTAATGATTCCCTTATGACTTTCGACAGTTCAAGTTCGCGTCGTGATGGTGCTGGAGATTTTCTCTCTTCCGTTGAGAATGGAGCCATGTGGTAACGGCATCTTACTACTGCACGGTCGGCTAGTGCTATGTGCTTTGGATGCGCTTCTCTGGGGCCATAAACTGCGGCTAGAATCTTGTTCTTCCCATGTTCGATGTATGCTGATCCATCTGCCTTATCAAGTACTCCAACTTCTAGTTTGATTGGACGAAGCTCATCTATTCGTCGTCCGTCAACCCTAAGCCCATCGCTGTTGATGAGTTGAGCTGTTTTCTTTTGTCCGCCCAATTATTTTCCCTTCATTTCCTCTAAGATCATCGCTCTTACGCGGTCTGTTAATCCGCTTGTGTGCGCTTCTCTCTCGATCATGTAGAGCGCTTCGACGGCAATTCTCTCCTGGTCAGGGTTCTTTCCTACTGCCAGGACTACGCCGTTCTGTCCTGGTACGATATCCGTAAGTGTCTCATTCTTCAACATTGTTATCATCGATCCTTGCTTTCCTATGATTCGAGGGATCTTTGCCGGTGAAATTCTGGCAACGCGCCCGGACGTAACTTTACCTAGTCCTCGGCCTTTGGTTGTCAGAAGCGGATCGCGGGTGCGATCGAAGGCGATAACTTGCGCGAGAACTAGGTCGCCAACGCCAAAAAGGTGTCCTAGATCGCGTCGTCCCATTTCGCGGCCGCGCTGCATCGGGGTTTCCGATTGAGGCAACATGGCCGGATACGGAGCGCAGATATCAACTTGCCAGCCTGACATTCCAATGTCAGTTATGCGACCGATCACTATGTCGTCAATGCGGGGAACGTAGGCGCCCTTGATTGGCACTACGATTAGTTTGTTTCCAATAACGTCTGCCAATCCGACTCTTGCTGAGTAGATCTTGGTACCGTCACGGTACGTATTTTCACCAGCAAAGTACGGTCCTTCGGCTAAAAGCTCTCCAGGGGCAACCAACTGCTTCTTCTCAGCGTGCACCGTCAATTGGTCCAACTCGAATTTGGCTTCAACATCGAAAACTGCTACATATACTTTGGCTAAGGGGTTTGAGCTACTTGAGAATCTTCGTTTGGATCGTTCCTTGTGTGATCTTTCCCAATCTTTCAACGAATGGCCCATATACGCCCGCTGGCATTTCCACCACCGCAACGAGGGCCCCGTCAGCCTGCCACTCCTCCTTGGTGATCGTTCCGTACCCTTTGACCGCACCGTAGCCTTTCGCAGCGTATTCAGCGAAGATCTTCACTGCCACACGCATCTGTTCCATTTTGATTGGAATTATCGATCGGAGTTCATCAATTATATCCTTAGACTGCTCCTCGGGTGGCTTGAACGGATCGATGGAGTATTTGACTTGACTCAGTGCCTGTTCAATTCGCAGGGGTGGGTGGGGTGTTCCCGTGCGCGGATCAATACAGTTTCGGCTTATGAAAGCTACGATTTGTTTCCGCTTGTCCTCAACTAGTTGTCGTCGTTGATCAGTCGTGAGCTGAAGCTCACCATGCCTCATTATGTCTTCGGCGATCTTCAGAGGATCAGTTGTCCCAAACGCCTTCTCGAGTTTCTCGGTCGAGGCGCGAGTTCCTTTGCCTCCATCACTGAAAATTTCTTCAATCACCAGCAGTTGGGATATTCCCAACGGTTTGCCCATCTTGTATTCAAGGGCCGGTTCCGGTTTAACTAAAATTTCGAATTTTTCGCCGTCTCTTGAAATTCGAGCTGTAGTAAACTTATCACTCATCGGTTAACGGCCTTTTTGGACGAATCCAGCCGTTTGAGATGCTTCTCAACCTCTTCCTGAGAGAGTTTTGTGAATCTGCGTGACGACGCTGGAACAGTCGCAAGACGAATCTTCTGAGCGTCCAATTTTTCTTCCAGCACCTTATTCATACATTTTAATGCCAGAAGAATAGCGTCCTCAAGACCCATATTATCCTTGTATTCAGCTTCAAGTATTTCGTTCGCGCCATCGCCACCTGCTCCGATAGCCCATGCCTTATACGCTAGGAAAGCGCCGCTCGGATCGGTCCAGAAGAGACGACTACCCTTCCTGTCTACGCCTCCGAGTAGCATAGATATTCCGAAAGGACGAACACCCGCATGCTGCGTGTATAATTGCTTGATCTCACCGATTCGTCTCGTCAAGATCTCGACATCAATGGGCTCATCATACAAAAGCCGATTCGATTGGGCGTAAACTCTAGCTTGATCCACTAGTATATGCGCGTCACAACTGAGCCCTGCTACGGCCGCGCCGACATGATCATCAATCTGAAAGATTTTCCACATGAACGAAGGGTCTTGAAGTTTCGAAGTTGCCCTTTCTTCGGCGGCGAGAACGACACCTTCGGGGCAGGCGATCCCAAGAACTGTAGCACCTCTCTTCACTGTCTCCGAAGCATATTCTACCTGAAAGAGACGACCATCAGGCGAGAAGACAGTTATTGCTCGATCATACGCTCCGGGTACAGAGAACATTGACAACTCAAATTCCTCTAAAGGGAAGTTCTTCCCTTTCAGTAGAATTCTCGAATAAAAAGACTTACTATACGGTTATTCGGTCAAACTGAGAACGCTTCAGAAGAAAGTGGGTCAGCCCGTCGCTGAGGTCGTCATTTCTTCAGCAAAAAGATCTGACTGGGACTGGCTTCTTCATCCCCGTTACATAAGGATGGAGTCCAAATGAAAAACGTACCTGAATCACTTCTTCGGCTTTAACAAGCCCTTTATGGTTCCGGAAATTCGAACCACGAGAATAGAGATTGGTGCCCCTTCAATCTCTCGGACAAATGTAAGCGCTGTGAGGAGTTGGTTTGTCGTGGCCTTTTCACATACGACAACTGCTTCACTCCTCTCAGAATCGTATCTTACGAGTCGGAGGTTTATCGATGCCATACCAACTTCTCCGAAGAGTTTTGTGATTGATGCAGCCATTGCTTCGATAAGATGTTGTTCCGTTAGTTGTTTGTCAAACAATACTCGAACCATGAAGTAGCGTTTGCTCATTTTGAGCCGTTCCTTCCGACAAGCCTGACGCCTTCTTCGATGTAAAGCGGCGATCTCCGTTCCAAGTTAGATACAATGATTGACGCCGGAATGGATGATATAGCCTCGGCTGATTGAGCTTCAGATAGACCGAGTGTAACGCCGACCGCTCTAATTTGCATCGGGCTACGTACCATTTTCGGCGAAGTACATCCACTTGACAATACGACCTTCACTCTATGCTCACGCGCTACAGCCATGTGTCTCATCGCCTTGTTTAGCGCATCTCCGCTTTCTCTATTGAGTAGGAAGGATAGATTAAGTTCGAGTGCCCCGTTGAGAAGCCTCGCGAGGGTGTGTGTGAATTTCATGTTTCGACTATTTGGATCAAGGAAGACTATGTCAACTCGCCGATCTCTGCACGCGATTGCCGCAACATTTTGATTGGTGCACTTGACAGACACAACATCATACTGATTTCTGAAACGCCTTAACAGCTTCAGCAGTTCGTACCTGTTCGAACAGGTTAGGTCGATTCGCGACACAGTTTCGAGACCAGCTTTTGCGAAACATTGTGCCAAAGTCTTCGAATATTCATTTAATATCGCGGTTGGAATAGTAAGTGCGACTGAACGATATCCGGCCATTCTTAGTGACTCGGCCATCTTCTTCGATGATTGAAGGTCATCTACCTTTGGAATGACATGGAGATCAACAAACTTAGTCAGAGTCTACACGCTCCAAAAACTTCTTCACCAACACTTCCGTTTTCCCACTAAGCCGACTGAATTTTATCTTCACTCTGATAGGATCATGCTCGGTCAGTCGAATTAGTCCTTGGAAGGCAGATTGCTTGTCGACGCGGATGAATAGGTTTCCTTCGGCGTCGGTGAGTAAATTTAGGTCTCTCAGGATATTCACTTTCTCGTCGTATGGTAGTTTGGGTAAGAAGTGTTGCGTGAATTGTTTTATGTCAGCTGCTTTGGTAAGTTTGGCATTTATAGTTACTATCGGATTTCCATGGTGACCTTCCAAGTATCGACGTGTGAATAACTTTCGAAGCGCGGGCGGGAAGACTGTATCAAGGGCCACCTGAACTTTTCCCGGGTCCTCAGTCGCGTGAATGATCGTACTTATTTCTACAGATTGAACAATCCGTTCCAAGTATAATTGCGCTCGCTTCGCCTTATCTGTCGGTGGCGAATAAGATAAGCGGAGAGTCGCTGGTGGCAGAATTCAAGTTCAAATTGGTAGTTGCTGTAAGGCGAGATTTGGATATGGGCAAGGGCAAAATCGCAGTACAGGTTGCTCACGCGACTATATCCGTGTCTGAAGAAGCTAAACGGTGTCATCCTGACTGGTGGAGACGTTGGTACGATGAAGGCCAGTGTAAGGTTGCAGTACGGGTAGATTCTGAGAAAGATCTTCGGTTGCTTCACAGAGAAGCAGAGGAGTTAGGGTTACCTTCGGTAATAATTCAAGACAGTGGGCTGACTCAGGTAACTCCAGGGACGGCGACTTGTCTCGGAATCGGCCCCGCTCCTACTGAACTCGTCGATAAGGTTACGGGAAACCTGTCGTTGCTGTGAGGTTAGAGGACTATCTCGGAACACGCCGTTTTGCGGCCGTAGGTCACATCAAGAAGCCTGCCAGGTTCCAGCAAGGTAACGATGAACACGGGCACATTATTCCTCAGCGCAGTAATTGATTCCGTTAATTTTCCGCCCATTCCCCCAGTTACGTCAGTTACACCCTGGTTAGTTCTTGATATTCGGGCTACTGAAGTAACATGAAACGTAGGAAGCAATTTTGCGGCCTTTAGATTCGGGTTTGACTCAAATACACCACCGACGTCAGTTCCGAAGATTAGTTTGGATGCACCCAACCTCACCGACAGGTAAACCGCGATTTGGTCTCCGGAGATAACTGCAAAACCATTTGCTCGATCCGGTACTATGTCGCCCCCGATCATCGGAATGCATCCAAGAGCTAGCCATCGTTTGAATCCCTCCAGGTCACATGCCTTGATGCGCCCCTTTCGAGTCGTTATGCAATCAGACGCTATCATCGAGATTACTGGTAGGCCATGTTCACATAAGATTTGGTTTAGAGTCTTCTCCAATTCCAGAAGTTTCGACTTTGTTTGAATAAGTCCTGCTATTTGCTTGGGATTAGTGAAACCGCTTGTCAATCCGTATTTCTTAACAGGAATATGCCCGTAGCTTCCAGCACCGTGGACTATAATTATTGAAAAATTCTCTTCTATTGCAAGCAACTGTTTCGCGACGATCTCAATGACGGAAATGCGCGGAGCGTAAATATTTTTCTTATCAGTGATCGCGGCTCCACCTAATTTGATCACGACCAGAGGTTTGCGCATCGCGAAGTGACTAGCCAATCAATGACTGCAGTCTTCTAGTTCCTCGCTGATGAAGGGTTGTGTGGATCATGCATTATTGTTTCGAACCATTTGTGCATCCCGTCTTCCCATACGTAGTACGAGTTGAGTACTCTCAGATTTGGATAGCGTCTCCTTGCACGGAGTTCCGCTATATGTTTCAGTTTGATACCACGTGTGAATCGTGTCACTCCGAGTGCGCGTTGTCGACGGCCCGACCTAGGTCTCGGCTTTCTGGATCCACCCTTACGTATTCGAACACGAACAACCACGTAACCCTGCTTAGCTTTGTATCCGAGGGCGCGAGCTCGATCTAGTCGAGTTGGCAAGTCCACGCGGTGAACAGTCGGTTCTCGTCTCCACTTAATAGTTAACTGACGAGCGTAACGCTCGAAGTCAGTTTTATCCCGAGTATTCCAAGTTTGAGAGTGGTACTTGTACATGCCCATTGTTCGTCAGCATCCAAATTTTTGACGCTTCACATAGACGAATGAAGTCGTCTGTCTTGAACTCCTACACGGTAAAAGTCAGGGTGCTATTTAAGTGACTTGCATTCTATGAATGAAAAGTTGACGAGGATGAAGTCGAACGACGAATCTCTGAGAAAAGCATTTCTTCCAGCTCAACTCGCACTGAAATATCATCCCTTCTATCGCGGGAAAATCGAAATAGTTCCAAAATGCCCGATAAGATCATTTGATGATTTTGCAATCTGGTACACTCCGGGTGTCGCCGAGGCATGCGAGGCGATCAAGAACAAACCGGAAGCGGTTTATGAAAATACGAATAAGTGGAACACGATTGCGATCGTCAGTGACGGTTCACGTGTTCTTGGCCTCGGGGATATTGGGCCCGAAGCAGGGCTACCGGTCATGGAAGGAAAAGCGTTATTGTACAAATATCTGGGAGGGATTGACGCTTTCCCAATCTGCCTCGGGACAAAGGAAGCCGACGAAATTATTTCCGCGGTTAAGTGGATCCAACCCTCCTTCGGCGGCATAAACCTAGAAGACATAGCCCAACCTAAATGCTTCGAGATACTTGACGCGCTTCAAAATCAGTTGGACATTCCAGTGTGGCATGATGACCAGCAAGGAACAGCTACAGTAGTTCTAGCCGGTTTCATCAACGCAGTCAAATTTGTTGGGAAGAAAATGGACAAAGTAAGAATCTCGATGATAGGAGCGGGCGCCGCAAACGTTGCTTTGGCGAGGTTATTGATTTCGGAGGGCGCCAAACCAGGTAACATTATCCTTGTTGATAGCAAAGGCACGCTTCACAAGAATCGGCGAGACCTAGAGCACACATCGCCGAAGAAGTGGGCTCTGTGCCAAATAACTAACGCGGATGACATTGAAGGCGACATCAATGCTTCGCTAGATGCCGCTGATGCTTGCGTGGCGCTCTCACGACCAGGCCCAGGAGTACTGAAAAAGGAAGACGTTGCAAGGATGAGCAATGACGCAATAGTGTTCGCGTGCGCTAATCCTATACCGGAAATATGGCCGTGGGAAGCTACGGAAGCAGGAGCGGCGGTGGTAGCCACCGGTCGATCAGATTTCCCGAATCAGCTCAACAATTCGTTAGGCTTTCCAGGCATCTTTCGCGGCACGATTGATGTACGAGCGAAAACGATTACCGATGAAATGTGCCTCGCAGCAGCACATGAGCTCGCCAAACTAGCTGAAGAACGCGGCCTTTCCGCGAAGAACATAATTCCCACGATGGACGATTGGGAAGTGTTCCCACGTGAAGCTACGGCCGTGGCTGAGAAGGCAATGGAGCAAGATGTGGCGAGGATAAAACGTACGAAAGAGGAGATATACTCTAGTGCTCGAGCGATAATCAAACGAGCGCGCGAAGAATCGAAGTACCTAATGCGCGGCGGTTTTATCCAAGACTTCCCCACTTAGACGGGGCTCAAAAAATGGAAAAACGAACAATAGCAGTGATCGGCGGAACAGGTGATCAAGGTTTCGGGCTAGTGCTGCGACTCGCTAAAGCTGGCGAGGTAATCATAATTGGGTCAAGATCCCAACCTAAAGCCGAGGAAGCAGCGAAAAAAGCCCGCGCAATCTTAGGCGAAAAAGTCTCTGTCACAGGATTGGATAATCCTAAGGCCGCCGAAGCGGCGAACATAATCATAATGTCAGTGCCTTTCGCTGCTCACATCGACATGATAAAATCAATTCAACAAAACATTAAACCCAACACAATTTTCATCGATGTTGTCGTACCGCTTTCTACAGCGGTCGGAGGAAACCCAACGACCGCCCTCAGTGTCTGGGAAGGTTCGGCTGCCCAGCAGGCCGCAAGAATACTTCCAGCTAACACGAAAGTCGCTTCCGCCTTTCACAATGTTGTCGCCGAATCGCTTCAAGACTTGGGGAATGAAGTTGACTGCGACGTAATCGTTTGCGGAGACTCACAAGAAACACGTAAGTCAGTAATGGACCTCGCGAACGAAATTCCGGGGGTTAGGGCCATCGATGGTGGCAGATTGGAAAACTCACGCACAGTGGAACAATTAACCGCTCTCTTGATAGGCATCAATATTCGCTACAAAGTGAAACATTCAGGCATTCGTATTACGGGAATCCCATCAAAACTTCCGTAAATGGTCTTTGGACAAAATTGCCAAGAGTCGTAGGAATTGTTGGCAAACCGAACGTGGGCAAGAGCACATTTTTCAGCGCAGCAACTCTAGCAAACGTTGCAATCGCCAATTATCCCTTCACAACCATCAAACCGAATATTGGGGTGGGTTACGTTCGTACCTCCTGCGTATGCAGAGAATTCGACGTGAAAGATTCACCAGGTAACTCTACCTGCGTGGATGGTACTCGACTGATTCCCGTTCAATTAGTGGATTGTGCAGGGCTAGTTCCAGGCGCCTGGGAAGGACGTGGGCTCGGAAATCAATTCTTGGACGAAATCCGTCAAGCCGACGCGTTAATCCACATAGTTGACGTTTCTGGTTCGACAGACTCCGAAGGCAAGCCCTGTGATCCAGGCGCACATAATCCACTAGACGACCTACAGTTTCTCGAGCATGAACTGGATATGTGGATGCTTCAAATTCTAAAGAAGGATTGGGATAAGACAGTCAGAAGGGTGGAAGGCGCCAAAGAAGAACTCCCTCCACTTCTCGAAGAAAAACTGAGCGGGTTAGGAATACATCGAGACCATATCTTGCATGCGCGTCATAGCGTTGGACTTAATTTCGAAAGACCGACAGCGTGGACAAATTCAGACATGTTGAAACTGATCTCTGAGCTTCGAAAATTATCTAAACCAATACTAATCGCTGCAAACAAGATGGACGTGCCCCCAGCGAAACAAAATTTGGAAGAGCTCAAAGCAAGCGGATACCCTACCGTTCCATGCTGCGCTGAAGCAGAACTTGCATTACGACGAGCTTCTGAGAAAGGAATAATTTCCTACATACCAGGCGATGGCGATTTCAACATTATCCAAGAATCTAAACTTACCCAAGGTCAGAAGGACGCATTGAAACTCATTAAAGAAGAAATACTTAGGTCGCTAGGTTCGACGGGCGTACAGGAGGCGCTGAATCTAGCGTTCTTCAAACTCCTCAAGATGATAACAATCTACCCTGTGGAAGACCCAGAGAAGCTAACTGACCACAAAGATCGAATTCTCCCGGACGCGTATCTTGTCCCCGACGGAACAACAGCAAAACAGTTCGCGGGAATAATTCACTCCGACTTAGCGTCAGGCTTCCTTTACGCGACCGAGGCCAGAACCAAAATGCGGATGGGCGAAGATCATGTATTGAAGGACCGAGACGTCATATCCATCGTGAGTACCAAGCGTCACGCGTAAACTAAATGTTACTGTGTTCATGGCTGCGGTGCGGTTTGGAGACTCGACGGACGAAACTCTGCTTCACTATGATTCTTTCTTCCGAACCTACATCACTATTTACTAGCGCACCCGCACCGATGACAGATCCTGACCCGATTCTAACACCCGGCATTATGCTCGTGTGAATCCCAGTCTTCACTCGGTCGCCCATAATCGCACCTAACTTCTTCCTCTTCGAGTCAACCGTCCTACCCTTTATCGTAATCTTGACGGTTTTATCATCGAACCGCAGATTTGCAGTAATCGTGCCTGCGCCGAGATTACATTCTTCGCCCACGATACTGTCGCCAACATATGAAAGGTGAGGAACTTTTGTTTGCCGCATAATTATTGAATTCTTGACATCACAGTTTGCGCCAACGTGGACATTATCCTCTATCGACGTATACGCACGAATTCTAGCATTTGGTCCTACAACGCTTTCCCTGCCCACGTAAACTGGACCCTCGATGCATGAGCCTGATCTGACCGTGGCGTCCTCCTCTAACCATACGGGTTCCTTCACAATCGCACCCGATTCCACTGTCCCCCTTAAGTTATGGCGCAATTTCAGAAGAGCTCGCTCGTTCGCGGATAGCAGATCCCACGGCCTGCCAACGTCCATCCAGTCAACCGCGTTAATCTCAGCGGACCGGACGTCAACTCCTTGCTCAATCATCAGTTGGAGCGTTGACGTTATCTCGTATTCTCCACGCTTGGAAGGTTTCGTTCTCTCTATCGCTCGAAACGACTCTTTACTTAGCACATAGATGCCCGCGTTCACCCAACCCTCTCTCCGCCCTCGCGGTTTTTCTGAAATCCTCAAAGCTCGATCTTCGTCCAAGTCGACCACGCCATATTCCGATGGAGTGTCCATTTTGATGACTCCGATTACAGTGCTATAGTCGCGCGCCTTATCGACAACGGCCTTAATCGCACGAGCCTCTAGCATCAAATCTCCGTTCAAGACCAAAAATTGTTCCTCGTCCACGTCCTCGCGAGCTACGTTAACTGCAGATGCGGTTCCTGTCCACTTCGTCTGATTCAGATACTGCAAGTGGACACCAAACGATGTGCCGTCTCCTAACGCGCCGCGCATCATTTCTCCACGAAATCCGATTACAAGCATGACATCAGTTATGGAGATCGCAGCAAGCGAACTCAGAATATGACCGATTAGCGGCTTTCCAGCGATCGGCAGCAAGTGTTTCGGACGTGTCTCGGCGAGAGGCCACATACGTGAACCTTCTCCAGCAGCGAGAACGACAGCCTTCACGAATTAGACCTCAGTCGAACTTCTCGTATGTCCAGCTCTCCGAGAAACTTCTTTACGAATTTACCGAAAAAGTCCACTTCCACATTAACTAAGTCTCCCAATTTCTTCTTTCCGAAGTTCGTCGCCATCAAAGTGTGTGGGATTAGTGACACTGAAAACTTGTTTCTTAGAACATCAACGAGTGTCAGACTAATACCGTCGAGTGCGATTGCGCCTTTAGGTATCATCCAAGAGACCAAATTGTCTTGCTCCCTAAACCACATCTTAATTGATTGATCACCTTCCTTTTCTATGCCGACTATTTTGCTTACACCATCTACATGACCCATAACTAGATGACCATCTATACGATCAGAAAGTCGGAGACTACGCTCAACATTTACACATGACCCTTTTACGAGTTCACGTAGGTTTGTGCGCCGAAGCGTTTCGTCGATCACATCGAATGACACAGTGGTTTTGTGTTTGGAAATGACCGATAGGCACACCCCGTTTATTGCCACACTGTCCCCTATTTTCACCCCCTGACCTAGCCGCCTTAATTCCACAGATAACGAAAACGTGCCGTGCTTGGTACCCTCAACATTGGCAATTCGTCCGAGCCCTTCCACTATTCCCGTGAACAATATGACCAACTCATTACAGCGAGTTTACTATGCTTACGATTGTCTCAACAGCATAGTCGATCAGAATTTTACCTTTTTCAGAATTTGACGGTCGAGGATCCCCAAGTATACCTGATTTCGTTAAGTCAGTAGCTCTCCAACCGAACGATACCTTAGCCAAATCGTCGCCCTCAAATGAAACTGCTTCCGACAAAGCGGGTGCTTCCGAAATCGCTTTGTGCATGTCAACGAGCTCCGGTGCAATAGCCATCATCATCGAAGTCTCTATTTCGTCAGCATGGCCAATCAATCTCTTGCTTGATTTTCGTATCTCACCGTACTTTTTCTTGACTAGGTCGATGATTGTGAAGGAGAATACGTCCATGTCTGGATACGCATGCTTGAGTTTGATTAATGTCGAATCTATAGTCGCCCTGTTTCCTCCATGCCCATTTATTATGAAAACTTTGGTTAGTCCGCTATTTCGCAAGCTGACCGCAATATCTAGAATCATGTTTGTCAGAGTCTCAACCTGTAACGATACGGTGCCTGGGAATCCCATGTGTTCCAGCGAACAGCCTAGAACTAGAGATGGCATTAAGAAACAGTTTTCTGATTTCTGCGAAACGGCTTGCGAAATATGATTTGCAATGATTGTGTCTGTGGCCAGAGGAAGATGAGGACCATGCTGTTCTAGACTACCGATAGGCAGCAGAATCTTAGGGTTCTTGGTCGTTTTGAGACGTTCATCGAATTGAGTCCAACTTAGGGCTGAGAGGTTAGCCATTTTTTTTCACCTTATACTCGAGAGTAATTTCGTTCTCTCGTCTACGTACTCTTAAAAGTCGAAGCCGAAACGACTTGTTGATCGTCGGCATACCTATTCCCTCAACGAGCGTTGTGGCTTCATCCCCTCCGATAAGTATCGGCGAAATTGTTACGTGAACATCGTCAACTAATCTTTCCCGTAGCATAGACCAGTTCAGTATTCCTCCTCCTTCAAGTATGATGCGGCGGATTCCTTGCCGGTAGAGCTTACGTAGTAGCATTTTCAGATTGATTTTAGACTGGCCACACCGAATTATCCTCGCTCCAGCCCGTTGGAGCCCGGCGACTTTCGACGCGGATGCTTTTCCTGAAACAGCTATGAATACGCTGGAGGGATCTGTTCGGAGGATATTGGCTTTGATAGGTGTTCTTGCTGAACTATCAACAATGACCCGCATTGGACTTTTCCCTTTGACGTATCGTACAGTGAGCAGTGGGTTGTCGATTAGTTCTGTTCGAATCCCGATCATGACTGCATCAGACTGACTTCGGAGTTTATGCAAAGTCCTTAGATCGATTTTTGATGAGATACGCGAATCTCCGGATTTAGTAGCAATTTTACCGTCCAAGCTCATTGCAGCAACGAGGATAACCTTAGGCCTTGCTTTAGTTTCAGACTTTGAGTGAGCCATGTACGATTTCACCTTCAGCCATTACACACGTGACGTTGTCTCTTCGTGCCCTGTGGACTACGGATGCAACTAGATCATGTGAGAATCTTAGATTCGGATGATTAAGATTTAGAAATACAATGTCTGCCTCCTTTCCAATTTCTAGACAGCCCGTTTTGGAAAGTTCGAGAGCTTCAGCTGCGTTCTGAGTCACCATCTTGAGAACATCCCTCGACGTGACAACAGCTGGGTTTCGATGTTCTGCCTTCAACATTTTTGAGGCATAATTCATTTCACGAAACATGTCCGGCTCGTTGAGCATCACGTTATCAGTTCCAAGAGCCACTTTTATTTCGCGCTTTAACATTTCAATAATTGGAGGAATTCCTAAGCCGAGCGCGGCGTTAGCTTGTGGGCAACACACTATTGGGATGCCTCTTTCAGCGATTATGTCGAGATCATTGCTAGTGGCATTTGTGAGGTGAACCATGAATCTGGGGTGCATGTGACCTAGAGTTCGCTTAACTTCCGTCTCTCCGAAATGTGCTAAGGAGAATCTCTTCGACATTGCGCTTTCAGCGGCGTGAATCGCAACCGATTTACCGCAAGACCTTGACAGCTCTGAAATCGTGTGCAATGCAGAATTTGTGTATTCGTTTGGTCCGCTTATGCCTAGGCCGTCTGATATTTTGAGTGTCTCTCTCAAGTCCTTGATGGCATTAACTGAAAGATCTTCGTCTGACTCAACTTTGTCTTCTGAAAAACAGTAATTTGGTCGGCCGAGTATTAATCCGCGTTGACCATCGATCATAATTTTTTTTGCCAATTTTACGCCTTCGGATCCTCCCTCTCTGAAGTCCGCGAAAGCTGTTATGCCAGAGGCAAGCATTGCCTGGATAGTTTGACGCATTGCCTGACGCAGGATAGTGTCTGGTGTATTTTGAAGAATCCGATTCTTCAATCCATGGATGGGATGAACGAGTTCCCTGAGCGTAGATCCGGTACCGATGTCTCTTGCAACTGCATCTCCTAGATGTACGTGAGCGTCAACTAGGCCAGGAATTGCCAGGAGGTTCTTCCCGTCAACTGTTTTCGACGATTGACGTGGGGGCTTGAATTCTCCAAGATCGCTTATCATCCCTTTCTCGATACGTAACCATCCGTTCTTTATTACTTCGAATTCTCTTCCGCTGAGGATCGTGAGGTTCTCTATAAGTAAACTCATTCGAGCGGTCACATACGGGTAGTCGCCAGTATGAAGTTGTTCCGATCTTGTCTAATCTTGTGAAGGTTCATCGTGGCAAGTTCGGCTGCTTTTCGTCCGGTTTTCGCTATTCCGATACCGCATTTCAGCTCGACGTTAGAATCATGGCAGTCTTTGAGGAGCGACGTAATTTCGTCCACGCTTACGCCGTTGGCGACTCCCATGAAGTTGTCTCCTCCAATGTAAAATAGGAGTGCATGGTGGTCGTTCAGTGAACTCATTAGATTGGCGTAAACTGCCATCACTTTCATCGATGTTTCAAATGCGGATACACGATCAGTAGAAGTTTCGGTAATCCGATCGATGTCAATGTGAATTATCTGAACATATGACTCATCTTCGTCGAGTGTCATGTCGCACGCTAGTTCTGCCTTTCTTATTTCAGATTGAGCGCTTCCGGTTTTTTGCAGTAGTTTCGATGCATTGACTTGGGCATCGAATGGAGTTCGACCGACACCAACTCCCATGCTTACGGTGAAAGGAAACTGCTTGTTGATCTCTATCTGAATTTCTCGATGTTGTTCTTTGCTTATTCCGTTTGTTACAGCTAACATTTCGTCGAACCTGTTGAAGAATACCAACCCCCCTCTCTTCGCGAATTTTTCCTGAAATGATGAGTAGAGCTCCGCCTGCAATACTTGTAATCGGTGCTCCCTATCGTTACCCAGAGTGTCGGTCCATGGTCCATAGTTGTCGATCTGTATGACGGTCATCTGTATCTGTTCGACGCGCAATCTATTGCAGCCCCACTTCGTAGATTCTTTCAGTCGTTTTCATAGTTTCTTGAGAAAGTCGAACCATCTTCACGGCGGAATCTACACTACGGTTCGCATATTCTTCCGCCCTTTCTGCGGCTTGTTCCCATGTCATGGACGGGCCTGAGACTCCGAGGGTGACAGGTTTCTTGTAGCGCAGCGAAAGCTCCGACGCTTTGGACGCTAGCGCGTTGGCTATGACTTGGTCGTGACCGGTTTCACCTTTTACAATCGCTCCTAACGTGACTACGGCGTCAACGTCGCTCTTCTCCAGCAACATTTGAATCATTAGGGGCATGTCGTACGCCCCCGGAACCTTGCAGACGTACGTTGGCTTGGCATTGAGCTCGTTAGCATGTTTGAGGGCTTGGTCAAGCATCTTGACGGTTATCGCCGAATTGAACTCTGCGACTACGATTCCTAGCTTGATCCGTGACTCCATGGGTTGACACTTTGTGGTGAGTAGAATGTGCCGTTGCCTTTGAAGAAGTTCGACATCACTTGGTCCGCTTCGATAATTGGAATCGCGTTTCTTCTAGCAAAGTTTCTTGCCGAGTCTATCGACAATGCCTTATGGCTGTTTCCATCCAGCATTTCACAAAGAGCGGCAACCGGGGTTAATCCCGCTAATTCACATAATTGCACCGAGAGCTCCGTGTGTCCTCGCCGTTTCTCAAGCGAACCCTCCGATTCGAGCAGCAAATGAACATGCCCTGGAGCTTTGAAATTTTTAGCGAATTCGCTAGTCGAATCTTGTCCATTTTCGATTGATTTCTTGGCGAGGTGGGCCAGTTCACAAATTGTTAATGAACGATCCAAGTCAGTTACCCCGGTATATGTGCGCCGATGATTGATAGTTATCGAGAATGCGGCCTTTCCTCCGTACGGGGTTTCGTCTTCATTGAGAGATCGAAGAATTGGATATTGGCGTGCGGCTGAGAGAAATATGTCGTGCATCATAACTAGGCCTAATTTTTTACCTATCTCGCTACCCAACGCCACGCAGAGTAATCCACCGGCCTCGGTTCGCATCATCCTCACATGTTCCGGCGATGCGAACTCTGCGGCGACTACCATATCGATCTCGTTCTCGCGTGAGGTAGCGTCATGGAGGAGCACGAATCCTCCGCTCCTCAAACTTCTCAACGCGTCCTCCAAGTTGCTTTTGACGCGCGTCGTCACGGCCATGATGCATTACTCGGCGGTTACCTGGCAACTCTAATATTTACCAATTACTATTCAGTGGGTATTTACTACTTTTCTGGTAGGTTAGTTTTCGCATCCCAAATCAGTCATAGGCCTACCTTTCCGTTGACAATGTCGGGTGCCGCAAAGGTAATAGTTGAAACAGTTGAACACCGGAGTAGGTTGTGAAGGCGAATGGTATTCGATGTCATCTCATTCATACTGGGAGTAGTGGCAGGAGTCATAGCAGGAATTCTGGCAGGTACACTCCGCGGTTTGGAGAGAACAGCGGATTTACAGGAGCGGCTCAGGTCGGTTACGAAGGAGGTTGAGAGGATGAGGGATTTTCTGTCAACTCATAAGTCTCAGGAAATAGACCCTAGTGTTGACGCTGAAATCGAAGCTTTGCATCACGATCTCGAAGAAATACACGAAGAAATTCGACGTATGTATCGACGGCCGGACTGATTAGCTAGCTGGAGCGGCAGAAGTCGCCGCTGCGGCTTTAGCTTGCTCCATCAGCTGTGCAGGCGTTGCGACAACTCCTGCAGGGATCGAAGTTAATTTTGATTTTCTTACGCCGACGTGTCTTAAGGGCGCAATTTTCTTTGCCAGATTGTAAATATCGGACCCAAGCTTTCCCAAGACGATTTCTTGTGAAAGCTGCTCGTACGTCAACGTTGAGGCTTTCTCTTCGACAATCTGTCTCATCAATTGCCGGATGCCGTGCTCCTGTGAAGCCTTGATTCGATCACGTGTGAATGCGACGACAGAAACACGTGTGGAGAATTGATCCTTCGTTGTGGCATTGAAAATTCCGTCCATTCGCGTGCTACCCCGTCTTACGAGACTCCGTAAGTAGTCGGTCGCGTATTCATGCGACTTCAGAATGGTTTCTGCTCGATGATCTTTCGTGTTTGCTATTAAGAAGTATAGTTTGATCGATTGGTGTGCGAAGTCATCGGTAATATCATAAAGGGTGGTTTCGACAACTCTTCCAACCAACGCTGTCGGATCTTCACATGGAACACCCGCAACGACGCGTTCGCCGAAGTAGGATGGGCTGTAGACATCATACCATTCCTTCATGCGCCACTTGTCTCTTACTTTTCTAGTCGCTTTAGACAAGGAGTTTGCACCTAACTTCGGATTTCAGCAAGCTACTCTTCGTGCGCTATTTAAATCGTTCATAATTTTCGCCGCCGTCTTTTAGTCAACGAAAATGATCCTTCTGCCACATGTATGCACCGGAATAGGTCCTGGGTCGTAGCCTGTAATGTCTCAATCCTAGAACACCCTTGAACGCGAATCTTTAGCTTTGATCCAGCAAGACTCGTTGATATCCTCAGTTTCCCACTCACCAATTCGTTGTCGGGTAGGAGGGCTGAAGTAACGGCTCTAGCAAGTCTTGGTGAGCCGTATTTAATGTGAATTTCAGCTTCCAGCATTAGCCTTCATCTGGGAAACTATTGCTTCATCGAGTTCTTTTAGGAAATCATTTGGATCCTCGACACGGATGTGCGCGCCAGCTGCTACATTATGTCCGCCGCCGAAACCAGAGTACTTCTTGCTTGTAGCATTCAACGCTGCACCGAGGTTTACACCCATTTTGAGGAGTTTAGGCGGGGCTCGAGCAGATAGCTTTAGGCCTCCATCTTCAGCGCGAGTGACGACTATGATAGCGTGATCGGGGAAGAGATTTCCGGCTGAGGATATGATAGAGGAGAAGGCGCCTGTCATGCTCGGTTGTATTTGGTTTTCTCCTCGAATTACCCAAATAGATGAGAATTTTTGGATAGCGCTGGGCGTGTTTGTTAGCCACTCCATGTATGTTGCAAGCGTCTTTCTATAAGTCGCGACAACCTCGTTGGCCTCTTGAAGAGCGGTCTTGCGATCTCCCATGCCGACGCTGATCCCGATTGAGGGGTTTCCTGTTCGGCCGCAGGCGTTGAGCAGCGCTGAGTATTCTCGCCCGTCATGGGTTGGACTTCCCGGTACTTCTTCGATCAAGGTATATACGGTGCCTACAAGGTCGAGCACTACGTTGGATTGGAATCCGATTGAGGTCAAGTATCCGATTATTGCATTCAACAGCTTCTGCTTCTCTTCCTGCGAAAGATCGGCCAGGGTGCGGAATCTTTCACCTTCTTTTATGGCAATGCCATTAGAGGAGAGCAATGTTAGGCAGTTGTCTTCTCTCCCGCTCAGATTTGGTAAGTAAGGAGTTGTAGTATACGCTAGAGCGCGATGTATCGGCCGTGTCTCTCTACCGTACAGAATAAGGTCTGAGTCAACCCGGACGCTGCCAACAGATACCCCGTCTTCGACGAGGAGCTCATTGAGACCCTGGAGAGATCGATTCTCGTTCTTGTCTTGCATATCGCCGAGAGCTCCTACTATGGCGAGAGCACTGAGGTCTTTGTTCGTTGAAGCTACTTGCCGTGAGACGAGATAGCAGGCTCCTGCGGCACTGATCAGTCTGGCACCATCGATGCCGAATTCGTGTGGATTCAACTGTAGAACGTTTTTCGGTATTGTTCCGTTCGGTGGGTGGTGATCCATTATCAAAATTTGTTTTGCAATCTGATGAGTGGCCAGATCATCTAAGTAGCCGCTTCCGATGTCTGAGAAAACTAGGACATCCGGTTGAGTTTTTGCTATTCCAGAGATAATATCCTCCCTGAGTTCTTCGACGATTCTTACCGTGAACCTAGCTTCGGCACGTGCAAGTGTTGAACCGATTATTCCTGCTGAAGAGAGCCCGTCTGCGTCATGATGGGAGATTACCGTGAAATATGAGTCGGCGTTAAGATGTTCTCTTATGACATCTGCAAGTTCTTGCGCGCGGTTCAGGAAGCCATCCTTGTTTGCGTCGACGGCCATTCACTATGCCACTGACGCGACGACATGCTTGTAATGCCAGTCGGGCTGGAGTTGTCCCCGATCATGATAATATTTTTCGAGTCTGTGAATTTTCGATTCAAGCATCGCGAGCGATCGTTTGTTAACGTAATCTTTTCGGTTCTTTTCTAGATGTTTCCTCATATCGTCAGCTTTCTTTACGAGCGACGCCAAATCTTCCGGAAGAGCTCCTTGCTGTTGGCCACTCTTGAGTATCTGCTCTACCGTTCTCCCCGTTACCGACTTCACTAGCGGCACTGCGTAACGGTCGCGAAGTAGCATGCCAATGGTGCTGGGAGAATTACCCTCGCGAGCAAGCTTTACGACAAGTGCTTCGACTTCTTCCGGAGTGTACTTGCACCATGACGGAGTCTTCTTGCCAATCGGACGAGTGGATCCTGATTTTCCTCGTTTGCTAGTGTAAAGTCTCGCCATTGCTGGTCATACTCGTTTCGTAATTGCTCTGAGGGTCTTAGGATTCGATTATTTAAGTTACCTTAGTCCGAGTCGTATACCATTTGCAGAAATTGCTGAAAGCCTTAGCCCTGTGAGAGAATCTATTTTTTTGATCCATGCTCATCTCACCGAATGTTCGCCCATCGCCGAACTTCGGAATGAAGATTGGGTCGTATCCGAATCCAGAGTTGCCCTTCGATTCCGGTGCGACAATTCCTCTTACTGTGCCAGTGAAGGAAATGGGCGAGTGCTTAACTTCACAATAGGCGACTGCTGATTGGAATGAAGCTTTCCTATTCTGAGCGTTCTCTAATAGCTTCAAGATTCCTTTCGATCCGATTGTTTCGAAGACGAATGATGAATAGGGGCCGGGGAATCCTTTAAGCGAGTCAACGAAGAAGCCAGAATCATCAGTAAGAACAGCTCGAGCTACCCCGTTTTTTATGAATTCGCTTGCTGCGGTACGTACGATCGTCGTTAGACTGTCGGCCTGAATCTCATGTTTCTCAAGATACAAACGTTTCAGTCGTATACCGTATGGAGCGACAATGCTTGATGCTTCTCTGAACTTGTGCTTATTCGTTGTCGCAAAATGAACCGTCATGTCACGCTCTATCAAAGTACCGTCCACGCCGTTCGATTTCATGCATTTTCTTTAGCATTACTTTGCTTGACGTATCTGATGAAGCCGAATATCCAGTCATGAATGCCTTAAAGAGCGATTCATGTGTTTCATAGTGACTACTCTTCAAAATCCTGTTGAAGAGTAGAAGATCGACTCCTTTGTCCTCTTCTTCTTCTGAGTAATTTGCCAGTCCAAAGTCAATTACGCACAGGGATTCATGGTCACATAGGACATTAGATAGAGTCATGTCACCATGAACTATGCCGCCTGCATGCATTTGTCCTAATTTCCTGCCCAACATCTCGCATCGGGCCAGCTTCGTTGATTTCGGGAGCGAATTGAGCTCTTCCTTTAGCGTAGGAGCTTTGACATACTCCATTACAATTGTCGACGTTGATGGATCTATCTGGAATATAGCTGGAACCGGGACTCCAAGTTTCTTGACTTCGTGCATCATAATGGCTTCGTGCGTGGTTCGAGTTCGGCGAATCACTTCATCAAGTTGCTCCACGCGGTATGGTTTTGAAATACGTGTTTTCCTAATTGCAGGCTCGTTGAACCATTCTTGCAGATAGATTTCTGCTTCAGCGCCCTTGTAGATCAGTCTGGGTAGAATCAGTTCTCCAGGGTATGTCAACATCTTCAAGCCTCCATTTTGGTTTTACGTTAGATTCTGCGATACTGATGACGACGCCTGCACGGAGCGCCAGAACACCCGTCCAAGCGATCTGAGCCCCATTATCTCCGGTAAAGGGTGACTTAACGGTGTATGCTGTTGCATCATGCAATTGTGCGACCTTTTCAAGTTTGGACTGAAGCGCCTTGTTTGCAGCTACTCCGCCTGTCAAAAGGAGTTCCTTCTTACCTGTGTAAGCCAAACTTCTTTCGACTACTTCAGCAAGCATCGAACATGATACTTCCTGCATAGAATAGCAAACGTCCTCCAGGCACTCGCCCGACTTCAGTTTTGCCAATGATGCGGTCAACAATCCGGAATAAGAAACGTCATTTCCCTTCACTACGTATGGGAGTGAAATGAACTTTGAGGCTTTTTCAGCTAATTTCTCAATCTCCGGGCCCGCTGGCGACGCCAAATTGATCTCTCGGCCGAACATGTCGAACAGATTGCCGATCGTGATGTCCTCAGTTTCCCCGAAGATACGCCATCGTCCGCCTGAGAAAGCAGTTATGGCGGTGTGACCTCCAGACACGAGCACTACCAAGGGGTCAATTGCTCCGGTCATTAGCGCTCCGATTTCGATATGTCCGATCGCGTGGTTTACCGGAACTAACGGGACGTTCAAGTAACTTGACAACGCCCTTGCCACGGTAGCTCCTACTCTAAGGCATGGCCCCAAGCCGGGACCCAGTGCGATGGAGACAGCGCTTACCTGATCCGGATTCGTTCGTGCAGTTTTGAAGGCAGCAAGAAGAATCTTGGCGGCTACTTCGCTGTGATGGTCAGCTGCTTCTCGCGGATGAATTCCCTTTCCCGGAGTTGATCGATAAATATCTCGAACATCGGAGAGTATAGTGCCATTCTCTGAAACGATACTTGCTCCGAAAGTGTGAGCCGTAGATTCAATTCCGAGACAAGGCAACTTAATCTAGATTCATTGTTGCTGTCGATGCTGAAAACCATTTAGTTAGTGCCCAGCAAGTAAGAACAAAATCTAAAAAACGTGCCAATTTAAAACGTTGACCGCCAAGTGACGGTTTTGGGCTCCGACGGTCGGACCTTTCAGAATTACGAAACATAAAAAATCATGCGGTGACGTAAACATTGAACGGATCAAAGATCATCAGTCTGCCAATTCCTTGATCCATAATGGCAGACGTCTCATCAATGAGTACAACTCGATGCACCAGCTCAGCTAAGCTCAAATAGGCATCTGCGGCAGCTCACGGAAGAGATGGTGTGACTATGTTCAAAGGTGGCCGAGAAATCGCAACTGATTGCATCGACTGATGATCTTTGCACCATTTCCGTTCAAGGTTCTGCGCGCTTAGAAAGGATATGATTTGACAAATGAACAAACATGTTGGAGCGTTACCAAAGCAATACGACGCGAAGAGAATAGAAGAATACACTAAGAGCTTCTGGGCTCAATCCGATATCTATCATTTGGTTAAAAAGCGAAAGTCTCGATGCCCGAAATTTTACTTTCTTGACGGCCCACCCTTCCCTAGCTCAGATACTCCTCATATCGGCACATGTTGGAACAAAGTGCTGAAGGACAGCGTAATCAGATATCACCGATCGAAAGGATTCAACGTCCGTGATCAACCGGGCTATGATTGCCACGGCTTACCAATAGAACTTGCAATCGAGCAGAAATTCGGCGTCAAAACTAAGAAGGATATAGAACAGATCGGACTGGAGAAATTCGTCACCGAATGCAGAGAATTCGCGGTAAATAATTCTCAATCGATGACACGAACATTTCAGGAACTCGGTGTATGGATGGATTGGACCGCTCCATACATGACGCATGATGACGATTACATCGAGAGCGACTGGTGGAGCCTTAAAGAGGCGTGGAAAAAAGGACTATTTGAACATGGGCTCAGAGTCGTCCACTGGTGCCCTCGCGATGAAACGGTTCTCTCGGACTATGAGGTTGTCCTAGAATACAAGATGCTCCGAGATCCATCCATCTACGTTAAGTTTCAGGTGGAAGGTAAAGAGAACGAATTTGTACTCATCTGGACAACAACCCCCTGGACCTTGCCTTCAAACGTAGCCGTCATGGTTAATCCTGAGGCAGAGTACGTTAAAGCACGATCGGGAAACGAGATCCTCATACTTGCAAAAGCACGCGTGAAAAACATCGAAGACAAAATTCAATCTCAACTTGAAATCATCGAAACCTTTCCAGGATCTAAACTCGAAGGATTAAGATACCGCTCTCCATTGGAAAACCTCGTACCTGCTCAGAAGAAACTGGAAAATGCTCGCCGCGTTGTCCTCAGCAAGGAATACGTGACCCTGGAAGAAGGCACCGGTTGCGTCCACTCCGCCCCTGGTCATGGAGAAGAAGACTACGAAGTGGGCCTAAGAAACAACCTCCCGATCCTAATGCTTGTCAACGATCAGGGCGAGTTCGTAGACGACGCTGGCAAATATTCAGGCAAATCCGCGAGGGAAGCAAATCAGGAAATTATCGAAGACCTCAAAGCCAATGAAAGGCTACTCTATTCGGAAGAAATAGAGCACCGAAGTCCCGTATGTTGGCGTTGCAAAACCCCACTAATAATTCGGGCAACCGACCAATGGATTGTGCGCGTCGCCCACCTCAAGGATACCTTCATCAAGGAAGTCGACAAGACCAGATGGGTTCCCGATTGGGCTGGCGCAAGCCAATTCAAAAATTGGTTAGCCAACCTAAAAGACTGGGTTGTGTCAAGGCAAAGATTTTGGGGCACTCCACTTCCGGTTTGGACCTGCAGTATCTGCAACGAAGTGAAAGTCATAGGGTCAAAAGAAGAACTTCAACAGCAATCAACTACGACGACAGACCTGCCCAATCTCCATGTCCCATGGGTCGACAAGATAAAGTTGAGATGTAAATGTGGGGCCGAGATGGCAAGAATACCAGACGTCATGGTAGGATGGTACGACTCAGGAGCCGCCTCTTACGCTTCCCTCGGACACCCAAAACATCCTGAACTTACCAAGTACTGGTGGCCAGCAGATTTCATAGTTGAAGGGCGCGACCAGATCTCGGGCTGGTTCTTCTCACTTCTAAAAGCAGGCGTCGTGCTCATGGGGATTTCTCCATACAAGACAGTTCTCATGCATGGCTTCGTACTAGACGACAAAGGACGAGAAATGCACAAGTCACTAGGGAACTTTGTTACTGCCCAAGAGGTCATCCAGAAATTCGGTAGAGACATCTTCCGTTACTATGTGCTCCAAACGACAATCTGGGAAGACTTGAAGTTCTCATGGGACGCAATCAAACAATACAGCGGAGATCTAGGCACCTTCTGGAACACTTACGTTTTCGCGAGCACGTACATGAACCTAGACAAATTCCAACCACAAAGATGGCCGCTAAAAAAGCTGACAAGAAGCCTGCGTCCGGAGGATAGGTGGTTGCTCAGCAGAACCCATCGCACCATCAAGGAAGTAACCACAGCAATGGACGATTACAAAATTCATGAGGCTCTTCGAAAGCTCAAAATCTTTCTAGTCGAAGACTTGAGCCACACATACATACGCTACATACGGCGCCGAACCTGGATTGAAAAGGAAACTGCAAACAAGCAATCAGCTTACGCAACACTCTACTTCGCGCTAAAATCCGCACTCGCCATGCTAACCCCAATTCTTCCGTTCCTAACGGAAGCGATTTACCAAGACATGTTCCGAAATGCTGAACCAAAAAACCCAGAAACTGTGCATCTCCTAGAGTGGCCAATTTACGAAGAGAAAATGATTTCCGACGACCTCGAAGCAGAAATGAATGCGGCTAGAACAATTGCTTCGACGGTCGCGGTCGTACGTGGAGAGAAATCCCTCAAACAACGACAACCAGTAAGACGCATAATCGTGGCTTCCGACTCAAAAATAACGCGCAAAGCACTGAAAACATACTCCGACCTATTGCTTGAGCAAATGAACACTCGTTCACTATCAGGTATCTCCAATGAAAAAAAATCTAGATACGAACAGCCCGGGAACTCCGAGCAATTCGCTAAATCAAGTTTTCCAGACGGAGCAGTCTATGTAGATCTAAAGCTGACACCAGAGGATATCGCAGAAGGATTGGCGCGAGATGTGGTCAGAAGAATTCAGCAGATGCGGAAAGAAATGGACCTGAAAGTCGACTCCTACATCGAAGCGAATCTTGTAGTGCCTCAAAACATCGAGAAGCTCCTTAAGACTCAACAGCATTACTTAGCCCACGAGATAAGAGCTAAACGACTTACAATTTCAGCGGAGAAGAAAGACTTTCCCAAGGGCTTTTCAAAAACGTGGGAAATTAATAAAGAAAATTACGAGTTTACCTTACGCGAACTGTCGTCCACAAAACGGAAACAAGCCAGAAAAAAGTGACCTTTCACAGAGGCACTTCGATGAATAGACGCTCCAGAAGTTCTTTGTATCTGTTTCTAATCGTAACTTCGGTAACATTGGCGATTTCAGCAATCTCACGTTGAGTCTTCCTCTCGTTCGTCAATACCGTTGCTATGTATGTGGCAGCTGCCGCTATTCCTGTCGGGCCCCTGCCACTAGTCAACTTCATCTCCTTTGCAATCTCTAATATTCTGATGGCTATCGCTTCGGCCTTGCCCGATATGACTAGTTTATTGCTAAACCGTGCAGCGTAGTTCCTGCTCGTTGATGGCGGTACGAATGCTTCCAATTCACGAACCATGAATCTGTAGCTCCGGCCTATGTCCTTCTTGTTCAAGCTTGAGGACGCAGCAATCTCATCTAAGGTTCTAGGAACGCCACACTGCCTGCATCCCATGTAGATCGCGGCAGCAGTCACATTATGAATCGATCGACCGCGAATTAGCCGTTTCTTAATTGCTCGACGATAGATGACTGAAGCAGTCTCAAGAATATTCTTCGGGAGATTGAGGGCCGACGCAAGCTTGCTTAATTCGGCAAGTGCAACCGCAAGGTTTCGCTCGGTGGCATCAGAGACACGAACTCTACTCTGCCATTTCCTCAGTTTGTACAGGTCTAATCTCTGCGCGGCCGTTGCTCGTTTACCTAAAGCGCGCCGATCGCGCCAATCAATGATAGTAGACAGGCCCTTGTCGTGGATCGTGTAAGTTAGCGGAGCGCCTACTCGAGTTCTCTTTGATTTTTGTTCATCATCAAAAGCTCGCCACTCCGGCCTCGTGTCAGCAAGTTTCTCGTCGATGACGAACCCACAAGCCATGCAGACTACCTCGGCAGCCTCGTAGTCACGCATTAACTTGGGCCCGCCACATTCTGGGCAAACACGAATTTTACTTGGCGAGTGCAGCGCTTCGCCTACTTCGATGTCTGATTCTTCGGCCACATTCTCATCCTTGTTGTTTTAATTTAGCGAGTATACGATTCGTCCGACGTACTTTGCGGGCGAAGAGACGGTCGGTCTGAGCGCTAGGTATGGTGACGTAACAGGCCCAAATATCTCTTGTACTTTTCCGATCTCCTTCAGTTTACTGTCGCAGGTTTTGGTGCCTATTTTAACAAAACGTGCTTCTTCGCACTTTACTATGAGGCTTCGGCTTGTTGAAAAATGTAGAATTTTGCCGAGCCTTTGCAAACTCGCTTCTTCACTCCCGCCGTGAGTTATCTTCGAGACGTTAATTCCTTATATAAACTTAGATCTCTGCTTTCCTAAGCACACAAGTTTCACGACAAAATTTCATAATCGTATCACCTGAAACTTTCACGTCCGTTTCTCCCTGAACGTTTTTTACAAACAAGCCGATCGTTCCAACGGCAGTTCGGCTCAGATGATCAAGGGCGTAGTGCTAACTAACTTCATGTCCTATGATAATGCATATGTTCCGTTAGCTTCCGGACTGAACCTAATTTGCGGGCCGAACGGGGCCGGAAAATCTTCTATCCTACTGGCAATATCAGTTGTCCTTGGCCAAGCTTACACGGAACGATCGAAGAAGCTTAGCGATCTTATCAAATGGGGGACGGAAGAGGCAAGAGTTACTCTAATTATCGATAATTCGGGAGAAAAACGACCGTTCCCTCAAATCCACTCTGACCAAGTTACGGTCACGCGTGTTCTCAGACATAACGGCACATATTACTACCTTCTCCAGAACAAGCCGACAGCCAAATCTGCGGCGACCGACGTTTTCAAAACGCTCGGATTAAACCCGGACAATATCCTCGTAATCATGCATCAATTCATGGTAGGGCGATTCGCAGCGGTATCCGCACAAGAAAAACTGAAGATGTTAGAGGAAGCAGTTGGCTTCCAAACTTACCGCGAAGAAGTCCTGGATGCACGGCTAAGATTGGATAGCGTTGCAAGCGAAGAACAGTCACTAGCGCAGGTCTTAGAATCAACAAAAGAAACACATGACTACTGGAAACGTGAGCACGACCGATTTCAACAGAAGAAACAACTAGAAACTAAACTAGACACGTTAAAGAGAGAACTTATCTGGTCCAGAATTCAAAAACGCAAAGAATCATTAACTCACTTGCAAACTCGAATAGACTCAAAAACTCGCATGCTCCAAACAATCGAAACCAAAATACAGGAGCTAGCTGAATCCAAGAAAAAACGACAGGCAAAATTTGATGAGCTGAACTTATCTAGAGTGGAGCTAGAAGATAAACGAATTGAACTCGTAAGAGAGACGACAACGCACGAACTCAATCTCGAATGGTCAACAAGCCTTCTACGAAATGTAGAGTCACTTACCAGCGATCAAGAAGGAGACTACATACCACAGCTCCAAGCCTTGGACAAACTCAAAACGTCATGGCAAGAAAAGGCCGAGGACTCACAACGAAGTCTAGCAAAAACTAAAGAAAAAATGAGCATACTCACCGAAAGGATAGCTGACGCAAGTGGAAGACTTGAGGATGCATTATCACGATTAATCGACACCAACGTCGAATACGAGGTCTCAGGATTCAAACGAAAGCTATTGACAGAAGAGGTAGCAGATCTCCAGGCACAAGTGCGCTTGGCGCATGAAGAACTCGATCCCATGATCGAATCTGCCGTAAAAGCTGGCCCACTAATCGAAACTCCGCGAAAAATAATTGAAGTAATGCTCGAGATCGGCGCCGTTGAGGAACAAATGAAACCTCTCAGTGCAATTTCCGAAGATGTCGAGAAAATGTACTCATCATACACGAAGGTCTATGAAGACCTACGCAAGAAAACACTCCAAGTTGCGAAAAACCGTGAGGAAGTAATAACCGAACTCGATAAACGTCTTGCAAGATGGCGAGAAGTCCTCACCACATTCCTAGACGAAGTTACGAGCAAGTACAATGGAATCTTGGCCGTCGTCGGAGCCACTGGAGGAATACGGTTAATCACATCACGTGAAATTGAGAAATGTGGGTTGGAGATCCTCGTGGGCTTCAAGGGGAACAAACCCACACCTCTGGACGCGTTCACTCAAAGTGGCGGAGAGCGCAGTATAGCGATGATGGCATTCCTTTTGGCACTTCAACAGCACATTACTTCGCCATTCAGAGCGATAGACGAGTTCGACGTTCACATGGATCCTAAGAACCGGGCCTTAGTAACGCAACTTATAGTCGCTAGTTCAAGAAGCATGAACGAAGGTCAATATTTGGCCATAACTCCCGGCCAAATTAACGTCGCAGATAACACTCACGTCGTAGTCGTCCAGAATGTGGGAGGAGCCTCAACAATCAGCGAGCTGAAAGCTCCATGAACGGAAAAACAAAAACAGAACGAACTACAACCGCGGTCGGGAGACGCGAGTTAAAGGAAATCATCGAAACCTGCGACGCGATTTCAGAACGCCGATTCAATCCGTTCTTCCTCGACGTTGAACTAGGAGTAGAGACACTGAGAAAGTACTATTCAAAGTGGGAATCCTTCGACGATCACTGCCTAGACGCACACACACTCAACAGACTCTCAGAAGTGGTCAGACTGCAAAACACTCAGCTGAAATTTCAATCAAGCGCGCTATATTCAGATCCCGAATTTCTAATACACAAATTGGAACGCATGAGTGAGAAACGGCTTGCAGAAGTATTTCTTCAAAGCTGGCACCCTCTCGCAGAACTTGAACAGTTAACAGATGAAACAGTCAACGATTCTCTCTCTTACTGGAATGCTCTATTACCGATTAATGAGAGATGGTTACGGAAGACACAACAAGAAAGTGCAAAACCTCATTCGGCAGATTCTAACACTTTGAATGATCTAGGTATCAGTGGTGAAGAGTTCGATGAACAACTTATTGGGCTCTGGAACGAGCTGCGAAAAACGTTTGAATCAACTCAACAGCCAGTCGATTATTGGACATTTATCCGAAAGACCAGTTATCAAGAAACTGTTCAAAGAGCATATCGCGTTAGCTTTCTTGTCACCTACGGCTACGCAAAACTGCGATCTGAAGCAGAAAAATTGTCACTTGAACCAGTCAGCCAACCCGCTGGAAAAGCAACCGCGGGCATAAGTTTTCCCATTCCAATCACGAGGGGATAAGAATGGAATCTGACAAATCACAACCCGCCCAGTCCTTCTACTCAGACAAACTCAAACGAGCAATGCACTTACTCATCTTCAAAAGAGGCAAACTTCCAGGGGCGCGAGAATGGGAGCTTAAGGAGAAGATTGGAAAGAACTTCGAACAAGTGCTCGAACAATTGAACCAACTCCTCTCTGAACTTGACCTGGAAATTAAGAAGGTAAGTGACCAATCGCCTGGTGAAGCAACGACAAGCGAGAGCCGAACTACAGAGGAAGCTCGGTATCTCATAACCCTCAAAGGGATTCTGGGGCTAAAGGAAGCAAAGTTGATTGGTTGGAGAATTGATAACTTGGCTGGACTGGGAGCCTCGATAGCCTATCTTGTCTCTAAGCAAGGCAAAGCTCCGCGAGCAGAAATCGAAAAACTCTTGGCAATAAAATTCGGTCACTGGAAAGCACTCACTCTCGTAGACATATTTCTAAGGTCTGGCTACCTAGAGGAAGATGATGCAGGCGTGCTTGCGCTTGGCTGGCGAACAAGATCTGAAGTAGACCTGAGGACACTGATGACAAAATTGGCTGAAGTGAAATCCTAATCGTTGGATTTAGGATTCTCAGATCTTTCAAGAAAGTCATGGGGATATTTTTTCGCGGATACGAAAGTCTTCACATTGCCTCGTTTCACATGCTTGGCCAATTCAAGAAGCTGTTCGCGTTGCGCGTAATGATCATGCACTTTACTCCGCCCCAGAACGGTCAGAACTTCTCCTAGAAAGAACGTTGGCAGTCTGTGTTTATTGCACATGGGACATGTGCACTGTAATCTTGCGCCATACTCTTTTGTCCATTCCTTCCTCTTGAAAACTCCCCAATTCGCCGAGTCGAACATATTGATTTTGTCTTTCGTCAGCGGAACTGGGGGCGGAGGAACAACCCATCTATTGAAGCTATCAATGCCAAACATTGGAAGCATCATTCCTTCGGAACATCGCAAGAAGGTGTGGGCAAAACGTATCTTAGGAGGAACCTGGAAGGCGTGAATCCACAACGCGGGGTCCTTCTTCTTTGCTTCCTCCAGCGCCCGCAGTTCCTGATAATAGAAACCGCCTCTCATGTCGAAGCCTAATTGCTTGGCCCCTCGTTTTACCATTGGATTAAGCACCTTCACAAAATCGTCTTTAGTTCCAGTCGGAGCCAGAACAGGCATCAAGGGCTTATCGATTCCTCTGTGAGCCATCCATCGTTCCGTGAACCTTAAGCTAGAAATGAAATCTCGCGGAGAAACTCCGGGAGATTGTTGAACCGTGATCACGTCCATATCCGCAAAATATTGAAGATCGAGAATAGTCCGGAGATCATCCGACTCAATGACCGTCTCGCCCTTCAGAATGAGAAAGAGCATACTCAACGAATCTTCGTGAACAGAAGTCTCGCGTGTAAGTCGCCTAGCGAAGTCCTTGAGGTATTCATCTTCCTTCAATATCCGCTTCAAGGTTTCCGGATAAACAAGTTTGCCCGCCACTATGACTTCAGTAGGAAATTCCTGCTTCAACCCCACTAGCCTAGTCGCATTCAACTCTGTAGTAGTAGCAAATTTATTCGGAACTGGAACTTTCGCGTTCCCGTAACTCAGGTAACCACTCACGACGCCCGATTCATCGTCAGTCTCGATACCTCTCTTACTCAACTCAGGCAAATTTCAACACCACAACATCAACTTTCTGAAAATTAAAGGAAAACCCTAGTTAGTTACAAGAGGGAACTCTGAAATCCTTAATTATCCGCCACCTTAAGGCTACAGCGATTTCAAGTTCCGAAGGCGACTGTTTTGGGTGAAGAAGTTGAATTACCTCCGCAGCTCCAAGAACAATTAGTGCGATTGCAACAATTCCAACAAACACTCCAATCCGTTGTCACCCAGAAACAGCAGATAGATCTCGAGCTAAACGAAACAGACAAAGCGCTCGCAGAACTTGAAAAATCAACCGACGACACACCGGTCTACAAGAGCGTCGGTAGCATCCTTGTCAAGTCAGCCCGACAAACCCTCCTCACTGAGTTGAAAGAACGCAAAGAGATTCTAGCAACCCGTGCGACCGTACTTGGGAAGCAAGAAGAACGAACAAGAGAGAAACTGAAGGAAATTCAGGAGAAACTACAGGAGAGGTTGAGGGGCCCGAAGCCGTCTGCTGCACAGCAATAGACGCCGCTTCTCTCATTCCATGGTCCTAGGGAGCCGAAGAGGATACTATGAGTATTGAGTTGAAGAGAATTCCTACTGACGACGAAGTAGAGCAAATATGCGTCGCCGCGGAAGAGGCAGCGAAAAAGCAAATCCTCTCAACCGTGCCTCTGAAGAGGATAAGCGACTTCGACGTTA
>Ga0326727_10006382_pt1 | contig 32439 bp, 25 predicted proteins | sample MB2enrmetagenome_FD_207643 | JGI IMG/M metagenome (GOLD analysis project Ga0326727, IMG submission 207643) | Lab enriched peat soil microbial communities from McLean, Ithaca, NY, United States - MB29MY | ecosystem: Environmental > Terrestrial > Soil > Wetlands > Peat | place: USA: New York...
ACCGCATCGAGAGGGAGACAACAAGTCACAAAGAAAACGGTCGCGGCTACTTGGCGTTTAAAATGAACGGACTCGTGGACAAGACCATTATCCAGGCGCTCTACAGAGCTTCACAAGCGGGCGTTAAGATTGACCTTAACGTCAGGGGACTCTGCTGTCTGAGGCCTGGCATTTCGGGTTTTAGCGAAAACATTCGTGTCGTCTCGATTGTGGGCCGGTTCCTTGAACACGCGAGAATATACTACTTCAGAAACGGCGGTGATGAAGAGGTCCTGTTGGGAAGCAGCGATATGATGCCCAGGAACCTTGAGAGGAGAGTCGAGTTGCTCTTTTCCGTTCCTGATCCCGCAATCAAATCCTCACTGCTGAAAATACTCGATGTCCATTTGAGGGATAATGTGAAGGCTAGGCGTCTCCTTCCAGACGGAAGCTACGAGAGAGTTAGACCACTACCTGGGGAGGAAATTATAGACTCCCAGCGCTGGTTGATCGAGAACAGAGGCAAATGGCATGAAAGTGTCAAACCCCAACCTTCCGGAAACCTATGAGGCTGGCGGCTATTGTCTCCTCGGAGCCGAGACGCTTCTCACTCGAACCCGAGAACTTGAGGACCAGGTAGATGGCGCAAGAAAGAACAACGACATTGAATACGTACACAAGCTAAGAGTGGCGTCCCGAAGGACGAGGGCTGCGCTTGACCTTTTCGAAACATGTTTCGGAAGGGAACTCACGAAAAAATGGACTAGGGCAATAAGGAATGTGACGAGATCTTCCGGAGCAGCAAGAGATGCAGACGTCCAGATTGCTTTCCTGAAGAATTACGCGAAGATAAATGAAGATAAGAACGCAGCGCGAGGACTCGACTATCTGATAACAATACACACGACACGGAGGCGAGTAATGCAAGCCACCGTGACGAAGGCTCTAGATGATCTTGAAGACTCGAAAGTTCTTGGCGATATCACCCATAGTTGTAGTGCACTAAGAGATGAAGAAAGAAAAGAATCCGACATCAAGACTCTGGCTACATACGGCAGAGCGTACGATCACATATCAACTAAACTTAACGAAGTCCTCGCACTAGAACCGTTCGTACATGATGAGGGCGCGGCCGCAAAGCACCATGAATTGAGAATAGCAATCAAACGGTTAAGATACACGATGGAGATTTTCTCATCACTCTACAAGAGAGGACTGACCGATCAGATCTCACTGATGAAACGGTTTCAAGACCTGCTAGGCGAAATGCATGACTGCGACGTCTGGATTCAGGAGTTCAACGTTGAAACGGAAAGCATGCCCGATGCAAGATACGGCGTAACCAAAGTACTGACCCATCTTTCACAGGTGCGAAAATCACGTTATATGAATTTCGTCTCTCTCTGGAATGACGCAATATTCACAGGCCAATTCGATACAATAAGGCAATTGACCAATACACGACCTAGTAGCCCGATAGTTCGGGAAATGTTGAATCGAGATAACGCCAAAGTTGCCCTTCTCGCGGATATTCACGGTAACCTCGACGCATTAAAAGCAGTCTTGGCTGACGCTAATAGGTCAGGACTCACGATTTTCCTGAACGCGGGTGACGCGGTCGGCTTTGGCATCTATTCGAGCCAAGTCATCCAGGTCGTACAATCAGCCAGATTTCTTAGCGCGGTTGGAAACGTCGACCTAGAAACTCTCGAGGCTCTACGGAATCCAAAAAATACTGGCACACTGGACTCTGATATCAAAGATCTTTCTCCAGCGGACATAGTCTACCTTGAGTCACTGCCCAATGAATTGCGCCTTGAAATCGCAGGCAAGAGAATTCTAGTCACGCATGGCACACCCGACTCGGTAGACGAACACATCTATCCTGATTCCCCGGAGGAGCGGCTAAGAGAGATCGCGGCAAAGGGAAGTTCCGATGTGATAATCACCGGTCACTCCCACACACAGATGAAGAGAGTGGTCGGCGGTGTCACCTTCATAAACCCAGGGAGCGTCGGAAGGCCAGTCAACGGCGATCCCAAGGCAGAGTATGCTGTGCTCAGCTTCAACCCTCTTACAGTCGAGTTCAGGAGAGTCAGCTATGACGTTGAGGCTGTGGCCGATCAGATGAGAAGGAAAGGCCTACCAGAAAGTCACGTCCAAGTATTACTTCAGGGTGTCCCTCTGAAGATTATCGTGGAACAAGAAGAAGCGCTCAAAAAGATGCAATTGTGGAAGCGCAGGTCGACCATTGACAAGGTAAAAACCGTAGCCAAGAAGTTCACCTCCGACGAGTCGCATGCCGAACAGGATAGGAAGTTGGCGCTGATGATTTTCGACAGAACCAAACAACTGCATTCCCTCGACCGCGAGGAACGCTACTGGCTGGAATGCGCAGCCATTCTACATGATATTGGGCTTTCTAGAAGCACGAAAGGGCACCACAAATCTACACTCCGACTCATACTAAACGATCCTCAGTTACCATTCACGTACAAGGAGAGATACATAATCGGCAGCATCGCAAGGTATCATAGGAAAGCGTTGCCAAGTAAGAAGCATTTCAATCTAAAACCGGTTAACCAGATTGAGAGGGAGAAGATCTCGATACTCGCTTCAATCCTACGAGTGGCCGACGCATTAGACTCTTCCCACAAATCCGTAGTACAGAGAGTTAATGTGAAATCGTTCCCAAATCATACCGTTCTTGAGTGTGTGGTCTCTGGGGAACACAACTTAGAGGAGAAGTCAGTTATGAAGAAGAAAAATCTGTTTGGGAAAGTGTTCAAAAGCGAATTAACTTTCGAGTGGAAATCAGAACCGACGCGAACTGAGCAAATGCGATCATGATCATCTAAGCTATTGACGGCTTTCCTTTTGTAAACTTGCAGCGATAGCCTTTGAATACTTTCGCGATATTTGAATGAAAGTCTGAACTCGCTAGCCTATACGGTGATTCCTGTGAAGTGTCTGATTATAGTTCCTATAATGTAGAGTAGGGCGGTGGCGAGTAGGATTATGCTAGTGATTTCCATGAAATCCTTCTTGAAGTTGGCACCGGAGATGACTGAGCTGTAGAAGCTTGTGAACGCAGTGAGAGCAATTCCGAAGGATAATGAGAATGATAGCGCGTAAATCATAACCTTCGTGAGGAAATAGGGAGTCGCGAGAAGCAGAGCAGTCACGAAATAGGAGACACCCGTGTAGATAGCTGACATTGCTGCTGAGCCCTTGAAGCCAGCTTTTGCTTGCGCGTAGGCGGCTGAAGCCATTGCAACAGATGCAGCTGCTCCCGCGATTATTCCAGCCAATCCAGCGAGTTCGGTTGAATTGTAAATTCCGAGTGACCCAGCGTGAATTCCCGCAATCTCAACCAACGCGTCTGCCAAGCCGAGGACTATGAATGAGAGATATTTCAGGTGAGGTTCTTCGAACTGTTCTTCGAGAGTTCGCTCATGTTCCCGTTCATCAGCGATCATTGCGTCGAATGCTTTTCTATCTGATTGCGGAATTGAATCCGTCAATGCCTGATATTTTTTGATGGTGTCGGCCTCGTGTCTCTCCAAATATTTGACTGCAAAAGTTACACCGAAAATCAATCGTAGGAGAACAATCAAGTAAATTCTGAGGCTGCTTGCCTTGAATTCTTTGTCTGGGGTGCAATATTTTTTCCAGAAAACGTAATGATTTTGTTCCATTGTTGCGAGATTGGTGAGGATTCTCTTGAATTTCTCTTTCCTCTCAAACCCTGCCAATTTGCTGTAAACAGCGAAGTCTGTGAGTTCATCGCTTACTCCTTCGTATGCAGCTTCTTCAAGAGTTGTCATTCTTGTACCTCTATGTGCAGACTCTGTCTGTTTTCCTCTAGCAAGGAAGCCGTTCTCTAAAGCAGTTCTGGTCCTAACTTGCAACAAAAATTCTATTGGTGAATCAATGTTTGTGCGTGGCTAATGCGGTAGCAGCAAATAGAAAGCCTGCACCAATGATCGTCAATACCGACAAACTTTCACCAAGAAGAACTATTCCGCCGATCAAGCTTACCAATGGTACCAGGTATAGCTGCACAGATAGCCGGGATACGGCGTGTTCACCGATTAATGTGTAGAGGATCATGTTTGCGATTACCGTACTTAGTATTGCTAGATAAATCACAGAAAGCCATCCGATTGTCGATAGAGTCAAGATCTGTGCGACGAAATTGGACGAGAACAATGGAAACGTGAAAGCGGCTCCTATTACCGCAAGCCATACTGCCGTGGGAAGTGCTCCGTACTCTTTCACGAGTGGCTTCGAACCGACAGAGTACACACTATACATGAAGGCTGCGATTATCATTGCGATTGGACCAGTGATTTGTCGGAATGTGAGATTCGCTCCGATTGAAAGAACGAATGTACCAGCGAGCGCCAAAGCCAAAGCGAGTATTAGCAAGCCGCTGATCTTTTCTTTCAAAAAAATTGTTGAGAGCAGTGCAATGAATATCGGACCAAAGGAGATGAGTAGACCCGCCAGACCTGCTGACACGATGGTCTCAGCGTAGTTAAGTGTAAAGTGATATCCCACAACGCTTGCGAAGGAAACTAGAAGGATGCGAGGAACATGATTTTTCTGAATGGGTTTGTTCGGTTTTCCTATAATCGGAGCGAGAACAAGAAAACTGGCTGATGCAATAATCCATCTAAGGAGCGTCAGATTTTCTGGGCTTAACTCAAACTCTGCCCGTTTGATTGCCACGAAAGCTAAACCCCAAATTACGCTCAGAATTAGGATGAGACAATAACTCAGGTTTCTTTGCACTGAACTAGTAGGACTAGGCAAACTGATCTACATCGTCTGCGAAAAGTCTGATTCTGAATCTTAGCCGTCTACGTTAGTGTCATTAATCGTTCGTTCAAGTGAAAGTAATTCCCGTTTTCTATTCTTTCCCCAACGATAACCTAGTAGGTTACCGTCCTGTCCGGTCACTCTATGGCATGGAATTATAAGCGATACCGGGTTCGTCGCACAAGCCCTAGCAACCGCTCGAAATGAGCCAGGCATTCCTATGGCACACGCAATGTTTCCATACGTCGTTGTACTGCCTCGCGGAACCGCTTGGATTTGCTTCCAAACTCTCCACTGAAACGAGGTAGCTTGAACGTCGATAGGCAAATCACGGCGGAAGTCTTGTCCTTTGAAATATTTCATGAAACATTCGATCCACGGTGCCAAATCACTATCATTACGAGTTATGATTGCTGAAGGATAATCTCGAGTAATTGCAGCTTCAACTGCATGATCCGACTCACCTAAACACACTGCACATATGCCCCTATCGGTAACGCCGAACAATAGCCGTCCAGTAGGACAGGACGTGATCGCGTATTCGATGCGCATGCCTGCTCCACCGCGTCGATAAGTGCCAGGGCTAACTCCGAATTTCTTCTGAACCTTTCCATAAATACGACTTCTGGAGCTGAACCCAGCATCGTAGAGTGCTCTCGTTACTGTCTTACCGTTTCTGAGGGAACTCTTCATTTTCTCCAGGCGACGTGCCTCTATGTATTGACGTGGCGAAATGCCGACTGCTAGTTTGAATGTTCGTTGGAGGTGAAACGGACTTATGCCTGCATGAGCACTAAGGACTGAAAGAGTGAGCTTCTTTTCGAGGTTAGCTTCTATGAAGCTGCAAATACTACCAATCAATTCTGCATGAGAACTTGTGACGTCACGAGGATGACAGCGTCGACAAGATCGAAAACCGGACCGCTCTGCTTCTTCAAAGCCTGAAAAGAACATTACTTGTTTTCTGTTTGGACGTTTTGCTGGACATGACGGTCTACAGTAAACTCCCGTTGACCTGACCGCAAATACGAACGCTCCGTCGAAATCACCATTTCTATTCAATGCTGCAATCCATTTGTCTTCCTCAGTCAGCGACTGTCGAGATACTTGCGCCTGCACGTCAATTTTGCTACGTTGGATCTGCATATTCCTCATCACCTAAGTTCGTAGTTGCTGGATAAGTGGATTGACTCCGAATCTTGCTCTCAAAGTGTCCTTGATGTCTCACATCTCATGATTGGGTATGGATAACCAGCGACGATGCGATCACATTGCTCAATTTGATATGTTTAGCTCCTCGGTTGAGCATTTTCATGTAAGGCCAACTCCGAATCGTGGCAGCATTAAGCCTACCTCTTACATCAACCAAGTCGGTCGCAGGGTAGCATCTGTGTACGATTCGTTCACAATCTCTTTTATGGCAATTGGAGCAGCCATGTTGCAATAACAGAGCTGGAATACTGGTGAGGAATGAATGGTATACTGTTCTTCTTGTGGAACTCAGGCAATAGGTGATGAGTTAATTTGTCGAAAGTGCGGGACAAAAATACTAGGGGTCTCCTCGAATAAACTTTCTACTGAAGATATCATAACCGAGACCCCTTCAGATACTATTCAGCAAGTGAATTCCAAGATCCCTCTGGCATCAGATGAGCACATCCTCTGGCATAAGGAATCTTCTCGAGGGTTGATTCACAAGGAGGTAATGGTGGAGGAAGCAGTCACCAACAAGCGCTGTTTGAAGTACGATGTGCAGACAGGACAAATTATTGCGCAGATTGGGATTCATTATCTGCCACAAATTGTTGTTATGAATGTCCGTCGAATCAACGATTCCCTCGGAGGGGGTGTATTCCTGACCCCGCGCGTGTTCGGACTGCCCGGACTTGGCGGCCTCGGAGTTTACGGTGGACCTCGCCGCGGATACTTGAAGGTGTTCGGTGACGTTTCGATCATGAGAGAAGGGAAAGTGGTGATGGCGTTCGAGAATGTGAAAGATCCGCAGGGAGTCAGACAACTGATCGAAGCGTTGAAACGTGAATCTATTCCTTGGAATCGAAGGAACTGGCTAGCAGCACGATCGCAGTCATCTCAATGAATCGTGATCTATATGTGAGCTCGCAGAAGTTATGTGAATCACACTCTTAGCTCAATCTGATATTTCTCTCAATAAGAGCTTAGCTTGATTCGACCCCTTGAACTGGACAATACTCAGGATCAAATTCATGAATCTCCAATCCGGTCTTCATCGGTCCTGTATGATGCTGACGAGGAACCATTAGTTGTCTGGGCCGATGGTTCAGGATCCGGATATACATGCTACGTCGTAGAAGACGGTCGCCAAGACGTGCGTAGATTATCTGAAGGGCCTGAGAACCTCGCGGAGTTCTACGCTATTTTGCATGTACTGCGAGACATTCCTGATCAAAATCTAACCATCGTCTCCGATTCACAATCCGTGGTAGCTATTCTGAATCGGCAAGTAATGGGAAATGCCAAAGCGATACAGCCGTTGGCTGCAAGGATTTTTCATCGTTGTAGGAACAGAAAAGTGAATTTTCTTTGGGTTCCACGCAGTGAAAACACCGCAGGCCTGGTGCTTGAACGGTTAATTCAAAGCCGATTTCATATCAACCCACACATGGAAGCGCTGGTTCACAGGAATTGATTCCTTCCGCAGAAGTAACCTTCCAAGCGGTAAGATTCTTATCTTCTAAAACAGTATTTGACTTTGCGGCAGAACCCGTGTGGTTAGCATGACGCAAGACACAGACTGTAAGTGCCGTTTGGAATTCGGCCAGCGTTAGGCCGGCTAATCCCCATCTTTTTTAAGAGAGAACGAGCGACGCGGGCTATGGCATCAAGCCATAGCCACTAACTGCTTCGGTGTAAGCAGCCATGACAGAGTAGCTGCCTTCTCACTTCCCAGCTTCATGATTTGGAGTTTGCACAATCCACCTTTCTTCAGGATTGGTGGGCTGCTTACGTTTCCGTAGATTAGTTTTGAGATTATCGCACCTAGTTGCGGTTCATGTCCGACTAGGATGACGTTTCTGCATGCTCCATATTTCGAAATCAGTTCTTCCACAAAGTCTTCGGGTGGAATTTCAGGGGTAAGCATTGTGGTTGTTTGTATCGCTTCGCCTAAGCGGAATTGTCGAGCTACAATAAATGCGGTTTCTAACGCACGACGGTAGGGGCTTGTGAGGATTACGTCGAATTTGACTCCAAGACGTCGCATGCCTCTCGCAATGCGTCTCATTCGACGCACACCTTTGGCAGTGAGAGGACGATCTGAGTCCAAAGGATATCCGGGATCTCCGCGTTGCAACGCAATCGCATGCCTGAGTATGTAGATAGTCTTCATTTTGATGGGTCGGGTTTGATCTTGAGAGATCGGTTTCAATAACTCGTTGAACCTGCTCAGTGAGCTTAGAAAGTGTCGAGTTGCTTCATTCTTGCGAGATTCTGTCTCTTGCCAGATTTCCATCATGGCTTTCCGTTGATCACTATTCTCCCACTTGTATTCTACTAGATTCTTCATGAGGACATCAAAATCTTGGATTTCTCCCATTACTCTGGCAAGCCACAGCGCATTCCTCACATTCTTTACTTCGACTTCAGGTAATAGCGGGTAAAATGTTTCAAGCAAATATCGGAAGGGTTTGAAGGCAAGTCGTACGCGGTGAATTGTAGCATATTCTACGGGGTTTAGTTCTTTGAGACGTTTCGCTACGAATTCGAAGGCGTCGTTAACAGTCTCTTCGACTATGTTCTGTGCCTTGTCTGGGGCCATGCTGCCGCGACGGGCGTTCAGACTGACATTAATTCTTCCTATCGCAGAATCTAGAGGATTAACGAATGCAGGAGCGGTGACTTGCTTCGAATGCTTAAGGTGGGTTTCTTCGTCGTCAAGAAGACCTTTGTAGAACTTTTTCAGTTCCGGAAAATCTTTCGAAATCTTACGTATCGTAGAGATTTGAACTTGTATGTCACGAAGGTCACTCAGGCCTGACACCTGTTCATTCAGTCTCTCTTGGGCCGCATTGACATTGCTCTGAGGAATGAATTTATGAATCAAATCGAGGATAGCGGTCAGTCTTCTAATAGCCACTCTCAGATCGTGCACAGCGGTTCGCGTTGGTTTCATCTGAAATTGTTTTAGAGCAATTTCGTATTGAGCCCATTTTTGCTCTAATTCTCGGGCGATAAATCCGAGCACATAGTTTGGTTGCGATGGGTTCGTTCGGATTCGAAGTTTCGTTTTTGAAGCCTGTTTAGGTGAAGATTTTTTCGACGGCGTCTTTCTCACACTTTTCGCGGCCATGGGTGAAGCGATTTGGGTAGGCAATCTTGCGCTTGTTTGGATATGTTGGGTTCTTCTTTCGGTTCCGTAGTTTGTCTTCGAGTTCAACGTAACTTTGGATTGAATCCGTGATGGATTTTTGTTGTTGGATTTTGAGGCCATCTATTAAGCCCCAAACTATCGATTCTTCGGCGGAGCTGAGTCGTAGGATTTGCTCCCGGAATATGGCGTATTATTATAGTGCTCTGTCACACGTTCCACTACTGGATTTGCACTTTCTTCTTGAATATCTTCTCGAAGAGTTGACATCCGTGGCTTAACGCCCATTTTTCAAGCAACATATCGCCGTCTCCCTCGAGAAAGATTCTGAACTTGTTCCCACTCCTACCAACTCGGATCTTTTTAACTCTGTTTGCGTGCTCACGATCCAGAGCCTCGGCGAGCCGCAAGATCGCGGCTAGTTTTAGGATAATTTGGCGTTGTTTTGGCGTCAATTCGTAAAATTCCCTATGAGTTGGCTTCGGAATTGACTTCCGGTGATACCTAGCCACGTTCGCTATCAGGATTTTCTGTAATTCATCTAGGCCGATGAAGGGTGAGGAGTTGATAATATAGTGGGAATGCTTGTGGTGGTTAGTTACTGAGATAAAATAGCCCACATCGTGGAGTAGAGCGGCCACTTCGAGTAAGAGACGTTCGTCCTTACCGAGTTTGTGAAGCCTCATGGTTGAATCGAATAGGTCGAGAGCAAAACGAGCTACGGTACCGGCATGTTGCTGCTCGTAATCATATTTCCTACCCAGCAAATGTGCAGAAGTGATAACCTGGGCGCGGGATAGTGGTTCGGATTCCCCAGCCTGCATTTTATCGGCCATATCAATAAGTAAGCCGTCTTTGACGCCGACGCGAGGAATTAGAATCTCATTGATGTTTGCCTCGCGAGCGATATTCTGTAGGACGAGTGCAGCTGGTATGATTACGTCGGCGCGATCGGATCGTAATTTGAAATCCTTAATCCTACCTTCATAGGAACGGCTTTGAAGTTCTTTTAAGATAATATCTAGCTCTTCGATCGTAACAGATGTATTCGTCTTGCCTTTGCAAATTTCTACCCGCAAGTCCCCAAGAGATTCAACGTTCCCGCCTGTTCCTATGCATACATCGATCTTGTGATCCGCAATCACTTCTCTTAGGCGGACATCAGTAACTTTAACGTACTCCCGGACCAGTTGACGAAAGACGTCTTCACCACGTTTCTTCAGTTCTAACAATTGCAAGAGACGGACCGTTCCGATCGCGAAACTTTGTGTTGCAACAATTTCTTTCTGGGTGGCAAGGGTGACTTCGACGCTACCTCCACCGACATCAACGAGCAACGCCAACTTATTTCGAATATCTATGGTTCGAGAAACTGCTAAATGTTCGAGGCGCGCTTCTTCTTCTGCACTGATGACATCGATAGAGATGTCTGTTGCCTTTGCTATTTGATTGATGAAATAGCTTCTATTCCTCGCTTCTCGCAGCGCGCTAGTTCCAACAGCCCTGATCACTTTCACTTTGTAATGGTTGATAAGTTTACGAAAGCGCATGAAAGCCTCGATGCCTTCGATGAGCTTATCCTCAGAGATCTCGAATCGAGAGAAAACATCGGCTCCTAAACGTACTGATTCTCTGCTGGTTTCAATGAGGTGCAATTGTCGGTCTTCGTCGAGCGATGCGATCGCTAGACGTATCGCGTTTGAGCCAACATCAATCGCGGCTAGCTTCGGCATTCATCGTCCTTCTGCATCAAAGTTTGCTTGTCCGATTCTTCGTCAGGCCGGTCGAATCCCGTGATCGTCCAAACAGTTGCTGAGATTTATGGTCTTCTAAATGTAAACATGACAATACCAGAAGTCACAAAACATTCACTGTGAGAAAGAATTTGGATGCGAATCCATCGTTTTCATGGTTGATTTAATGAAATCGTATAGTGCTACGATTCTAACTAGAGGGCTTGTCACGTTTGCCCTTTAACTTTTAGACGCGATGCAACACGAACTATAATGTTAAGTCCCAACACCATACAGAGGAGAATTAATGCGGCGCCCCAAGCTATCGCATGCGCATTAGCGTAAGGAGAGGTGCCGAAATTATAGATGAGAATTGTGAGGGTTGTTGTCGGCTCATTTGCGCTGTGAATCAGGAATTGGCCGCCCAACGCCGTGAAAAGTAGCGGGGCTGTCTCTCCCATGACACGGGCAACCGCCAAAGCAATTCCTGTAACAACTCCTGCTCGGGCCGTACTGAGCAAAATATAGATCAAAGTCTTCGCCCTAGAGATTCCGAGTGCAAGACCTCCCTCACGCAGGGTTGACGATACAAGTTTCAGTGACTCATCAGTTGAGATTGCGACTATGGGTATCATCATGAACCCAAGCGCAACACCTCCACTCCACGCCGAAAAATGATTTGTTGCCGCAACAATCAATTCATAAACGAAAATACCAGTAACAATCGAAGGCACATCAGTTAGGATTTCTGCAAGTAACCTAACGTAGTACGAAAATTTCCCAGGATACTCTGATAGGTAAGCACCTCCCAAAACTCCTAAGGGTATACCAATCAAGCAGGCGATAGCAACCACGAGGAGACTCCCGATAAGTGCGTTAAGAATTCCGCCTCCGGATACTCCAATCGGAGGTGTTACCTTTGTAAAGAAATCAACACTTAGAACAGACGCGCCATTTACTATGGTATAATATAGAATTGAAAGGAGGGGGACAAGGGCTACCAGAAAGCAGATTGATGCGAAAAAGAAGTATAGCAGGTTGCTGTATTTCCTTTTTGAGTTATAATCTAACAATAGGTTTCACTCTTACTGTTTAGTTTTGAAACCCAACTTGCTAATTATCACTCGTCCAGCGAGATTCATTAGGAATGACATCCCAAAAAGAATCAGCCCCAATTCGAACAGCGCGCCAAGGTAAATTCCGTTTCCGGCAACTTCAGTAAATTCGTTTGCAATAACACTCGGTATTGTTTCAGCAGGTAGGAATAATGATGGAGAGATTCGCGCAACGTTCCCTATAACCATCGTGACGGCCATGGTCTCACCTATCGCTCTGCCCATCGCCAGTACAACGCCAGCGATTAGACCCGTACGGGCAAAAGGCAACACAGCAGTCTTAATGGTTTCCCACTTCGTGGCGCCAAGCGCAATACATGCTTCACGTTGACTTGTTGGAACGGCTGTAATTACTTCACGCATGACTGAAGACGCATAGGGAATTATCATTATGGCAAGAATCATTCCAGCTGTCAACATACCGAGCCCATCAGTTTGTCCTCTGAAGATTGGTAGAAATCCTAGCGTCGACCCCAACTGTGCATCCACGTAGTCCCTCATGAATGGAACTAGAGCGAATAGTCCCCACAAACCGTAAACAACGCTTGGAACTGCCGCTAGCATCTCAACTAAGAATAGCGACGGGGCCCGCACGCTTCTGGGAGCGAGTTCAGCTTGGAAAAGTGCAACTCCTAGACTTACCGGTACTGCGAAGAGTAGAGATAACACAGTTGTTACGACCGATCCGTACATCGACGGTAACGCACCGAGTATAGGGGGCCCACCGTTAGCTGGGAACGGATTCCAGTCAGAAGAAAACAGGAAGTTCAGACCATATGCCTGAATTGACGGCATGCTTCCGTTACCAATTTCGTAAATCAGAAGAATAGTAATCACTGGAATAGCAGCAGCTGCTACTACCAGCGCAATGTGCAGGAGGCTTGACCGTGGTGCGCCCTGCTTCTTCTGGGCAGGTTGGGCCTGTTGAGTTTGCAACAGGCTTCTTATCCTGACATTAGAGAGGATGGGAGTAATGTGGTTCCTTGGTAGTTGAGGGTCATGAGAAGTTGCTCGTCAGCCGCAACCACATTTGCCGGTAATGGCACATAATCTAACCCCTGGGAGTATTGCTGTCCAGCATGAATTTCCCACCAGAAGAAGTAGGCTAGGACTTGTGCTTTCTGTTGTGTTAAGTCAGGATTCAGCGACATATCCTTGTAAGTTAACATGTAAGTGTAGGTTGCGATTGGGTATGATTGAGCCCCTTGAGCGTTAACAATATGCAAACGTAAGTCGGATGGATTAGGTGTTCCAGTCGCATTCTGAGCAGCCCACAAAATCGTCTGAAGCGTGGGTACGATATAGTTACCTGCAGCATTCAAAACCGCCCCGACACCCAAATGATTCTGAACAGCATAAATCAAATCAACGTAGCCGATGGCACCGGGTGTTTGAGCTACGGTTCCAGCTACCCCAGCATTACCCTTTGCTCCAACTCCGTTCCCAGCCGAATCCGTGTCGACTGGCCATTTAACTGTAGTAGAATAACCGACTTCAGTCGCCCAGTTAACGTTCACAACGGAGAGAAAGTTTGTGAATGCGAATGTTGTTCCGCTACCGTCAGATCTGTGTACAACCGTCATTAGGTTCGTTGGCAATGTTATTCCTGGGTTGATCGCTGCGATTGCAGGATCGTTCCAGTGAGTTATGGTTCCGTTCCAGATTCCGACGAGGACGTTTGGTGTGAAGTTGAGTACAGTACCGTTGGGTACACCGAAGGGAACTAGGTTATACGTTATGGCGACGCCCCCAAGAGTTTCAGGGAACAAGGTCAGTCCCGGCGCTGCCGCAAGCTGCTTGTTTGACAACGGAGCATCTGAGGCACCAAAGTCCACAGTCTTCTGGGTGATCTGCTGAATTCCACCACCGCTACCAATCGGATTATAGCTGATCGTCACCCCAGGGTACAGTTGGTTAAACTGCACCGTCCAGGTCTGAATCAGGGGTGCGGGAAACGTAGCCCCTGCCGCGAGTAGCGAGACTGTGGGCAACGTAGCAGGCATCCCTCCTCCCCCCATCGCTGAGGAAGTGGCTGAGCTCATTATACTGGTGACGCTCATCATAGTCGCGGATGAACTCATCATCTCTGTTGAGCTCATGACGGATGAGACGCTCATCATGGTTTGCGATTCACTGGCGCTTGAGCTGCTCGAAGAGTTTGCCATGGATTGATACGCCACAGCGCCTGCGATGATCGCTATGATAACAACTGCAATAATCACATAACGTGTTTTATTCTGTTTAGCCGGTTCCTTTGACATGTTCATCAAAAATCCACACACGTACATGGGGTATTTAGTAGATCACTATAGTGATCACGTCCTTTCACGTGGATCTATACGACTCGTATAGCTCACGTTCAACTAGCTTGCAAGGCGGGAGATTATACGATAATTATATGTTGAGTTCGGAAACCCTAACAGATGTCATCCGGAGCCGTGAAAGAGAAGGCACGCTGAGTGTCGGGAGATCATGGGAAGAAATGAAAGACAAGATGAGTGTGGAGGATCTTGACGCGGGTTTTGGAAAGAAGACTGTTCTCGAGAAGATTTCTGTTGGATTTAAGGAAAATAGTGTTACTGCGTTAATTGGACCATCCGGATGCGGAAAATCTACGTTTATCCGTTGTCTAAATCGAATGCATGAAGTGACACCGGGCGCATGGGTCTCTGGGAAGATAATTCTAGACGGTGACCAGATACTTGAAGGCGATCCGGTTCAGATACGCCGCCGAATTGGAATGGTTTTCCAACGACCAAACCCGTTCCCAACGATGTCTGTTTTCGATAATGTTGCTGCTGGACTAAAGTTGAACGGGGTCAGAGATAACAAACTGATTACTTCTCGAGTTGAAGAAAGTCTGCGAGGAGCAGCTTTGTTCGAGGAGGTAGGTGATAGATTGCATCATGAATCTGGAGCAAGCCTGTCTGGAGGTCAACAACAGCGACTCTGTATCGCACGCGCTCTAGCGGTTTCCCCTGAGGTCGTGCTGATGGATGAACCATGTTCAGCACTCGATCCGATGGCCACGGCAAAAATCGAGGAGCTCATAACCCAACTCAAAGCGAAGTACACAGTAATTGTTGTTACACACAACATGCAGCAAGCGGCTAGGGTATCCGATATGACAGGATTCATCTACCTAGGCAAGCTCGTTGAATATGGTCCGACCGAACAGATCTTCTCCAATCCTCAAAACGAACTCACCGAGCGATACATCAGCGGAAAGTTCGGTTGAATTCTATTGCCACGTTTAATGGATATGGGTCTCGAGAGACTGTCTAATGCCATAACCGATATGGCGGTCTTGGCCCAGGAATCGGTGTTGAAGGCATTACTGGCCTACGAGAAAGGAGAACGAATTACTCAAGAGGCGTTCACTCGGTCAAACAAACTGTCAACGTTAGATTCAGAGGTTGATGAACTCGCGGTCGAGTTGTTGGCTAGATATCAACCCGTAGCTGGAGATCTAAGATTTATTGTGTCATGCCTAGAGATATCTAATGGGTTCTCGCGTTTCGGCAGATATGCGTACGATATCTCGCAGGTCCTTGAGATTTACGGCGATATATCGCAATGCGACAAGTCTCTCGTGCGTGAGCTCGGGGACAAAGTCATCAAGATGATCCAAACAAGTATCCAATCATTCAAGACGCGAGACATAAAACTCGCGAAATCCTTACGTCAAGATGACGATCAAGTGGACCGAATGTACGTAACGTATGTGAAAGAACTCTCATTATCTAAATCTCCATCAATAAAATGCGCGCTAGCCTCAACACTCGTAATCAGATATCTGGAGCGAATCGCGGATCACGCTTGCTACATTGGAGATTCAGTTACATACATAGAAACAGGTAGTAAGATATAGTACAAAGACGAAAAGGAATATGTAAGGGCCGGTAATCACTTTGAGCACCATGAAAATGGCAAAGCGCACGCAACCCGAGCAAGCGGATGAGGAATATCTTCATGAGGACAGATACGTTCGGCGCGTGCAAGTCACAGGTCGAGGATCCTATATTGTCTCAATTCCCAAGCATTGGGTCGAGGCGGCCGGTCTTAAGAAAGGCGGGCGCGTCGAGTTTAGTAGGCAACAAAATCGAGGTTTACTTCTTGCGCCATTCGACGCCGGAGGGATGACGGAGGAGCGAATGCGTTGCGAAATTGCTCTCTCGCCTGACGCCGATCCAGATGCAGTCACACGGAAGATTATCTCACTTTACGTTATCGGATTCTCAACTATTGAAATTACAGCAAAATCTGGAACGCTGTCTGCGAGAGTTCGAGATAGTATACGGAATGTGGCGAGGCAGAAACTGGTGGGGACAGAGATGATCACCGAGTCGTCTCGAAGTGCAACACTTCAGGTCCTCTTGAATTATCCACAGCTACTCGTTCCTGATGCACTACGTAGGATGAGTTCTATTATGGCATCGATGCAACTAGACGCTACTCAAGCTCTTACAAGCAACGACAAAGAGCTAGCCGCGCAGGTAATCAAGATAGATGATGAAATCGATAGGTTCAGTCTCTTCATAATACGGCAACTCAAGTGGGCAGTACAGCACCCGCCTCTACTGGAAAAGATAGGCCTTACGTCCCCAGTAGAATGCCTCGGTTATAGGATAATTACGAAGAGCGTAGAGCGATCGGCCGATCATGCATGCCGAATAGCCCAAAACGCTCTCGTATTCGACCGTCAGCTCGATCCGGCGCTTGTTAAGGACATTAATTCGCTTGGACAATTTTCCACGAGAATGATGGAAACTGCGTTACGAGCTTTACATACGAATGACTATGATCTAGCGGAAAATATCCTCCTCGAGAAGGAGAAGATGTCTGGTCTCGAATCAAAACTAGTAGAGCGATTATTCAAGGAGAAAATGCCAGCTGACGAAGTATCAGCTATGACTCTGATTTCTGAAAGCCTCCGCAGGATTGGAGAGTATGCTACAGACGTGGCAGAAGTTGTTCTCAATCTAACTGTCGAGAAAGCCATCCAACAACCCATAAAGGCCCAGTAACCCGACTCACACAGAGTCACTTACGCGCATTCTGTGTGTGATAGCCCACTCAATTGCAAATCGTTTCTAGATCTTGAGGAACAATGAATCAAAACAACTGGTCAACGACGAAGCGATCACTAAACGCAAGGAACAACTTTCTGAACTTCACGATTCGTTCTACAGGCTCTTAGATTAGAACTATCGAAATTCAACATCTGATCGTATACGTGCTGCTGTTCCTGAAAGCTGTATCTACGCTGAAACAGGTATCACTTGCACTGCCGGTCTAATCACAGCATACCCAGTTATCTCAGAAGAACACGTCCCATGCGTTCCGCAGAATTCCTCACAAGATTCAGCAGTCTCTAGCTCAGCATATGCAAAACCACAGAACTCACATTGATAAACGAAGGTTCCCTTACGAACCATCTGGTTAACCATTCCACGTCCTTCCTCACGCCAAGGCTACCGGAACGAGCGCGTTGCTCATGAAGAATCCCTTGAGACCGCAAGCTTCGCACATGGCTCCGAGTTGAGTATCACATCCATCTTCGTAGTAGATGTTTAGGCTTCTGAAGCCACATTTCGGGCAGGAGTTACCCGTGCTTTTTTCCATTACAAACACATCAGATTTGAATTCAATTTTCGTTCCAGGCAGTATGTAGATTGGCATGATTAGCTAAAGAAATTCGTGTCTACGACTCATACACGCACCTGTTAACTATACGATTCGTATAGAAAATTCTTCAAGACCAGTTATTCTGGTGTTGCGCGGTAAATATTATTTGACCTTAATTTCAAGAATGTGCAGTTAGTAACAGTATGCTGGAAGAAAGTAAAATGGTAAAGGTACGGTCTGGCTGTTACTCTTATGCTGACTCAGCTGCAGAATTTCCTTGCTTTTTCTTACTGCAGCAAGCCGGTTCAGTCTGTGGTCTTGTGGTGAGTTAGAAAAATTAAGATAAAAAGAAAAGACGGGCGGGAGTTTTACTCCCGTTTGACGTTCTACTTGCGTCGTCTGCGTTGTAGCACGTATAGTGATGCTGCGAGTGCTGCGAAGGCTACTATTGCTAGGTTGGTGAATTCTGGTACGGGTATGTTGGATTGTTGCATGTACACGTTACCTGCCGTTCCTACTTCACCGCCGGTTACGGCTATTGATAGTGTTTGTGAGGCTATGCCTGGGCTTGCGATGGTTAGCGAGTATGAGCCTGGCGTTAGGTACATGCCGTATTGTCCGTCAGATGTGTAGTAATTCCAAGTTGCACCACTCGCACCAGTCACACTAACCGTGGCCCAGCTGAGTGGTCTGAAGTCGTTCGCCCAGGTGAACGCTAGTGCGGTACCTGAGATGAAGCCGTTCAGATCAACCTCGAATATTCCGCTTGCTTCACCGGATAGGTGTGTCCCAGAGATCTGCCAAACGCCTTCTTGTGAGTAGGGTCCGAGATGATTCGCTGCCATACTGTGACCAACACCCCAAGGACCTAGGGCCATATCTTCTGTCAAGCTGATGCCTGATGTTGCTGTGGTTCCTGGAATGATGTGGTATGATTCACCTAACAGTAGACCTTGTACTGGAGGGTAGAATTGAGGGAAGCAGTTTCCGGCTGGAGCGCATGATGAGCTCTGTGGTGGGATGGAACCGCCCTCGGATCCACCTGATTGTTGAGTTGCGGAATTGTTGCTGTACCAGTTCACGAAGTCAACTTCGGCAGTCCAACCGCCTTGGTAATCAGGATAACCTGAGATGCCTGTGTTCGGGAACCATCCTGGTGCGTTCCATGTTGGTCCCGGGTTCTTGTAGCAGTCTATTTCAAAGCTGCACTGTCTGGTCGTTACTGGAATTATTGGGTCGCCAAAGTATTCGCCTGTATGCGCATTGTTGCCGTCTGGTGAGTCTGTGCCGGACGCGGGCACTTGTGGTAGTCCAGCCATTGTTACGTGTAGTAATGTTATGCCGCCTGGTATGTAGTTCAGTTCATTGGATGGCGCAATGAGCGCGTGAAGTGGGCCGAATGGGAAGTTTGCCGTTCCGTCAGCCGCTACCGCTCTACCTGTGGTGCTATGATAGATAGGGAGAATTCCAGGGATGGACGATGACGAGCCAACGTAGGTGCCTTCGCTTGACATCCATTCAGCGACTAGGTTGCCTTGGTCGTCGAATAAGCGCACTCTGCCTGACATGTTCATGTCGGTTGGGGTTATGACGTGTTCTTTCTTGAAGAGTATGTCTATTGTTACGTTCACTCCGATTACGAGGTTCAGTCGGATGTCTGCTGTTTGGGTCGGTTCAGCATATGCTGAGAAGTCTTGGTCTTGTATGTAGCCATAGGTGTATCCACGTAAATCATATTGACCGGGTGCGAAGGCGGTTGGAATTGTTTGGTAAATGTTTGGAAATAGGTATTGGTTGAATGGATTTGTAGGGGTCCCGCCTGGGCTAACGACCCAGAGACTGTCCAACCAAAGATGGACTTGTCTGCTGAATACGTATCTTCCGCTACTGTAACCACCGAGGAAGCCTGGTCGCTTAAGCTCTTGTCCGAAATAGGAGCTGTTGGCGTCTTGTGGGAATACTTGGCCTAGACTATTGAGCGGATCCCAGCCACCACCAGTTGCAGTCACATTGTTTTCGATTGCGCTTTGGAAGAGGGAGAAGGTGGTTATGGTTGATGGGAGTTGTCCGTTCTGGTAGCCGAACATGTCGCCCATGTATCCTTCTAATGATCCATTCTGGTAGATTCCAACATCAATTTCCGCTCCTACACGTTGATGGAACGCTCCCCAGTTAGGGAAGTTTCCTTTCGATATTCCAACCGGGATGCCGAACTCCCATGGTCTGTTGACTGTTGGTCGTTCCCAGTCTATGCTGTAGAGGGTAACGTTGAACCCTGCGCCTCTGATCATGTGATCGCTGATGCTAGTTACAGTTCCTGATAGTGTAACTGATACTTGCTCTAGCGGGCCCTGTGGAAGGTAGCCTAAGGCAAAAGTGTAAGGCGTGTAGGTTCCTGAGGGTATGCCGTAGTTTTCGCCGCTCCAAGTATCATTGATACCCCAGAACTGAATGTTCGCGCGACCCGTGTTGATGGCTATGCTATTTAGTCCAGCAGAGTCTAAACTGACTCCGCATGCTGCGAAACCTGCAGGGTATCCAGTGCCCGGATGGCCTGCATAAGGTCGACTGACAGCATTAGTGAGGGTCGTTCCCCCGTAGCATGATGCTCCCTTTGATCCACTTGCTTGTTGGACTGTCTGTATGTATGACCCTGTCCCTCCACCCTTTGAGTACCCAAAATTGTTTGTAGCTGACCCAATCAGGTGACCTTGGTATCTCGTTCCGAAGGTATTGTATCCGAGTGCACTTTGGTTGTAGGAGTAAATGTGTCCGTCTGCTCCAAGTAGATAACCTGTCAGGAATCCAGCCCCGGTGTCTATTGGGTCTTCGATTAGGGAGTTGGCTTGGTTGTGGAAGTGTACGGTTTTGTTGATCCAGCTGCTTAAGCGTAGGTCGATTGGTAGCGTTACGTCTCCAGCCCACTCTTGTGGTGTGACATCAAAGTAGTACTCCTGGAATGTGCTTCCGTCCAGTGCAGTCTGCACGTAACGGAAGACCCACGCACGAGCGTAATATCTGCCTGGGGTTAGACCGTTATCCCATGTCGCGTATACTTGCGGAATCATACCGCTAAGGTCACGCGGTGCACCGTACTCACCCTTCACACCAAACTCGAAGTGGAATGGGGTCGTTGTGCCACCTATAACGAACCATTGTTGTGGAGGACCAACGCCTTGTGGGTCAGAGGTTAAGAGTCCAATCGAGTTTACTTGGGATGTGTCGTTAACGTATCCGTTTTTGATGCCCGTGAATAGGTTTGGAGGATCTTGGTATGCTAACGGGTTGACCGTACTGTATTCGTGCCATGGGAATGCGATTTCGCTTCCTAAGCGTGGATCGCCGCATAGTCCTGCATGTCGTCTGCCGAAGTACATGCCTTGTCCTCCCGCGACACACGGCATTGGTGACCATGACACTAACTGTGCGCTCGGGTCTGGAATATTGCTGAGTGTTACTCCGTCGTATAGTTCGATTTTGATGTACTCATTGTATGTGTTGAATGAACAGGCGGGGAAGGATGTGGGTGATGTTGCACAATTCGGCAGCTCGCCCATCCATGGCTCATCTCCGAACTGATGTTTTGTGAACACGTTACCATGAATCACAGGCCCCGGTTGCACATAACAATCAAAATGCAAAGACTGGCCTTTCAGTACTGTTACGGCGCTGACGCACAATTGTTGCGGAAAGCCGGCGGCCTGAGCGTAAATATCGTAAATACCAGGCGCTAACCCTTCAACCTCATAATGACCATTAGCGGTGGCATTAAAGAATCCCTGCGCGTCAACAGTTGGTAAGTCTGGGCGTTGTTCACCAGTGTATGGATCGAGTCGCATATCCATCTTCGCGTAAACTAAGCCTGCTTCACCAATCGGTGCGCCATACAATGTTGAGTTATAGCCACCATAACGAACCGTACCGGTAACAATGGCTGGATCAATCTCACCCTTCACAAGCAACACAGGCCAATTCTCAGTTGGAACAAACTGAGTTTGGTTTTCGCCAGCGAAGGATTGTCCTACGATGTCATTGTCTCCGTAGAGTAGCATTTTGAAGAAGTATCTTCCTGCTATCCAAGGCGCCGTTACGCCGTTGATGCGAACATAATACCATTCTCTGGATGAAGTGAAGTTGATCATTTGATGGTTGTAATAGCTACTTAGAGGTGCAGGGGCACCTTCACCGGTTGTCGGAGCGGCACATGCAGTCGGGAAGTATGGTGCTGGGGAGTTAAGCCCTCCTCCACCGCTGTTGCCTGTTCCGGTGCTTCCGAAAGATGTGCAGCCAGCATCCGTTAGGATTGTGACGGCGGTCCAGCCTGGTGCGTATCGATCATATGGTCCTAGTCTGTCGACGTATATGTTTCCGTAGTTGTTGGTGATTGTTGAAACAACCTGGGATACGTCGGGTACACCGAAACCTGGTGGAAGTAAGATTACAAGTCCAGCCCATCCGTGTCTCCAACTGCAGGTTGATGCAGCTGAGAATAGATTGACGCCGCAGGCTGTTGAGTTAACTCCGAAGATTAAGTCACCAGTTGATCCTGCGAGTACTGCGCCGAAAGGAGCGTAGGCATTGCCTTGTTCTTGATACCAGGAAGATTGAGGAGCTCCGGGCGGAGCACAGTCACTCGGGCTGTAAGTAGTTCCCTGCGAGACTTTGGAACCTGTGGAAACCGTACAGGGGAAAGGTGATTGATAGCCAGGATAATTCAGATTCGAGGCAAAGTTTGGAGCTCCATTGAAGGCGTTTTCTCCGCCTCCAGGCCATACATATCCTATGACTCCTGATACGTGTGGGTCGAAATCATTTTGATGCCACGGGTATGATCCAGTTAGGTCACCTATTGTAAAGGTGGCATGTACCGGACTCATTATAGCAAAAGTGCTAATTACGAAAATTGCGATCACTAACGATCCTACTAGCTTCTTACTGTGCAACTTTCCATTTTCTCCAGTAATTTAGATCTACGAGTGCCGAAGGGCAAATTCTTTGTACTTAAGCGGACCACTCGAAAATCGATATATCACACGATTCATGGCGATGCATATGATGCATATAGAGGCTGTCGCAGACTGAAAGTGAAAAGTTAGAAAAAATTTCGAGAATTATCTGAGCTGTTGGTGTTGGGTGATTATTTGGTTAGGTCGGCCCAGACTTTTGCTGGTCTCCAATTGTAGACGATTGTTTTTAGTCGAGTCATTTCTTCGATGCTGTAGCCTATTCCTTCTCTGCCCATGCCTGATTCTTTGTTTCCTCCGAAGGGATAGTATCCTACGCCGTGGCGCGGGGCAGCGTTTATTGTTACTTCGCCTTCCTCAAGTCGTTTGGCAACTTTTCTTGCTTGGTTGATGTTTGTTGTGAAGACGCAGGAGTCTAGTCCGTATTTTGATTTGTTCGCTAATTCTATGGCTTCGTCTACGTCTTTTACTCTCACTATTGGTATTACGGGACCGAATGTTTCTTCCCAGACTATTTTGGCGTCGGTTGGTACGTTGTCGAGAACTGTTGCTTGGTAGTAGTTGCCGTCATGTTTTCCTCCAAGTAGCAATTTGGCTCCTCGTTCAATAGCATCTAAAACTAACGCGTGCACGCGTTCTGCAGAGGCATTGTCGATGAGTGGTCCTAATTTATTGATGGGATCGCGTGGGTCTCCCAACTTGTAATTCGTGGCCTCGTTCAAGACTTTGTTGACGAACGTGTCGGCTATTTTTTCTTCTACGAATACGCGGCTTATGGCGTCGCATCTTTGGCCGCTATAGCTTAGCGATCCTTTTGCGGTTTCGAAGGCGGCGAGATCTAGGTCGGCGTCAGATAGGATGATTGCGCATCCTTTGCCTCCTAGTTCCATGTGAAGTCTCTTTAGGCCTGCGGCCTGGGCGAGTTTTTTACCGATCTCAGTGCTTCCTGTGAAGGTTAGCATACGAATTTTTTCGTTACCTGCAATATGTTCCGCTATTCTTCCTCTTCCAGTGATGACGTTCAAACTTCCTTTTGGTATGCCGGCTTCATCAAGGAGTCTCGCGAACATGAGGAAGGAGAGCGGGTCCTTGCTTGAACATTTCACTACAACCGCGTTTCCTGCGAGGAGTGCGGGAATGACTTTAGTTGATGTAATATAGAGCGGATAGTTGAAGGGTGATATTGCCAGCACAACACCTAATGGTTCTCTTAGGACATCTGCTGAGGTTCCGATAGTTTCGTCTGACCAGTCGCCTGGTATGTGTTCGCCGCGGATCTTGCCGGATTCGTCGGGTGTGAGCTTGAGACGTTCGGCTGTGGCCTTGACTTCTCCTTCGGCATTGGCTCGTGTTTTTCCAGCTTCTCGCATTAGTATGTCTATGAAGGCGTCGATGTTTTCAAGCAAGAGATCCCGAGCGACTTGGAAGATTTCTATTTTCTCTACGGCAGGAATTGTTCTTATCGCGTTTCTGTTCGAATATGAGGATTCGACTGCTTTTTCGGCTTCGGATTCGGATGCACTTGGGACGGTAGCAATTACTGCGTGATCTATGGGACTACGGACTTCTATTCGTTCAGGTAGGGAGATCCATTCTCCGTTTAGGAACATTTTGAAGTCTAGGATTCCGTCACGAGTTGTTTGGATATTATCGAAAATGTTTCCCAGTTTCGCAGTTTCTGCTTGTGTCTTCATTCTATTCTCCGTCTTGGACAAATACCGTTAATTGTACTACTTCAGTATAGCTTCTGCTTCTATCTCAACTAGCATTCGAGCGTCAACTAGTCTCTTGACTTCTACCATCGACGTTGCTGGGCGGATGTCTTTGAAGAATCTTCCATGTATTTTGCCGATCTCCTCCCATTTCGAAATATCTGTCACATAGATCCTGGTTCTGATTACGTCTTCGAGTGTGCCGCCTACTGATTCTAATGCTCGCTTTATGTTGAGTATGGTTTGAGTTGTCTGTTTTTGTACGTCGTCGACGCCTACTAGGTTTCCTTCTTGGTCGGTTGCGGTTGTTCCAGAGACATGGATTACTTTGTCAATTTTCACTGCTCGAGAGTATCCAACCACAGTTTCCCATTTAGTTCCTGATGAGGTTTTGATCCTTTCAGTCATCTTTGACCGCTGAAGTTTCTTGTGGTTGAAATCATTAAGCTCACTGCTTATCGTCAAGTGGAAAAATTCCGAAGCGAATCATCTATATGATTCATAGAGACGAAGTTCATTCTGACGTGCAGGATGCGAAGAGATGGCGCTCCGAGAAATCCTACCTACGTCTACATGGATATTCCCAGAAAACCGTCCTAACATTAGTAAGATCATTGAAAATCATAAAAGGAGTTTAACTGATCCCGAATCGTATTGGGGAAAAGTCAGCAGCGAACTTTTCTGGTATCTTAAAGATGGAAGTGTATTTCAAAAACTAGATCATCCGCCATACGGTCAATGGTTCCCTAAATGGGAGACGAATATCTGCTATAATGCACTGGATCGACACGTCTCTAGTTCACGAGCTAAGAAAGTCGCATATTTCTGGGAGGCTGAAAACGGCGAGAAGAGAACACTAACCTACGCCGAACTTCACGAACAAGTGAACAGATTCGCTTCGGCTCTGAAGAAGCTTGGAGTAAAGAAAGGAGACAGAATTACAATTTATCTCCCAATGATACCGGAACTTCCAATCGCAATGCTTGCTACTCTAAGGCTTGGAGCGATTCATTCCGTTATTTTCGCCGGCTTTACCGCTCAAGCAGTTGCAACAAGACTGACCGACTCTCGATCCAAAATTGTAATCACATCCGACGGAGCTTTCAGGAAAGGAAAAGTTCTGGAACTGAAACCGATTGTCGATGAAGCAATCAAACAGGGAGGCGGTGATATAGAGAAGGTCATAGTCGTGCGTAGAACGAATAGTCTTGTAACAATGGTTCCAGGTCGAGACGTTTGGTACGACGAAATCGTTTCGTCATCTAACGAAAATGTTGAACCTGAACGAGTTGAAGGCATTCATCCAGCATTCATTCTTTACACGTCAGGAACAACTGGGAAACCAAAAGGAACAACTCATGGCACAGCAGGATACATGACATGGGCGTACTACACTCAGAAAACGGTCTTCGATGTCAAGGATAATGATGTCTACTGGTGCACCGCCGACATCGGGTGGATAACCGGTCACACTTACATTGTGTATGGACCGTTGCTTGCCGGTGCGACTTCGGTCATGTATGAAGGGGCGCCTGATTTTCCTACACCGGATAGGTGGTGGAAAATAATTGATGATTATGGAGTTACGATACTTTACACAAGTCCGACTGCAATTAGAATGCATATGAAGTTTGGAGAACAGTACGCACAACAACACAAATTGTCCTCGTTAAGAATTCTGGGAACTGTCGGAGAACCGATAAATCCGGAGGCGTGGAGATGGTACTTCAAGAATATTGGTCACGAGAAAGCCACTATAGTGGATACGTGGTGGCAGACGGAGACAGGGGGAATTTTGATCAGCCCGCAGCCTAATCTAGCACTTATCCCACTGAAGGCAGGCTCCGCTACGTTTCCATTGGCGGGTGTTGACGCGGATGTTTTCAACGATAACGGGGTATCCGTGAAATCAGGTGAAAGGGGTTTCATTGTAATCAAGCGTCCGTGGCCGGGACAATTCATGACGCTTTGGAACGATCCTGAGAAATTCAAGCAGGTCTATTTCTCTAAGTTTCCTGGCGTATACTATCCTGCAGATTACGCTTTGAGAGACGAGGACGGCTACTTCTGGCTTCTTGGGAGAGCTGACGAGGTGTTGAAGGTTGCTGGTCATAGAATAGGAACGATTGAACTAGAAGATAGTTTGATCTCCCATCCCGCCGTGGCTGAGTCGGCAGTAATAGGAAAATCGGATCCGGTGAAAATGGAAGTACCGGTGGCTTTCGTTGTCCTGCGGCCTGGTTTTGAACCTAGCGCAGAGCTCAGAAAGGAACTTGCGCAACATGTCAGATCAACTATTGGTCCGATCGCTGTTCCGGAGATGATCTATTTCGTTAGTAAATTGCCGAAAACGCGTAGTGCAAAAATCATGCGAAGAGTCATCCGCGCGGTTTGTGAGGAGAAACCTATCGGCGACGTTTCAACACTCGAAGATGACACGAGTGTTACTGAAATGAAAGGCGCCTACGATGAATTGAAGGAAGAAATTAGTAAGTATAAGTCGCCATGAGACGAATGCTCTATTATTCACTTAACTGAAGAATCCGTTTCCACGTTAACTCGTCAACCGGCATCACGCTCAACCTTGGCAGACGAATGAGTTCGAAACCCGCGAATTCTCGAATAGCTTTGAGTTGCTCTAACGAAACGGTTTTTCTAAGCCTGTGTTTCGGCTTAAGGTCGACTACGACAAGTTTCGGATTCTTAGCTTCAGGATCCGGATAGGGTTCAGAGGTTACATCGGCAATAGCGACAATTTTCTTCTCTGAGCCGGTGTGATAGATGAATACTTGATCTCCTTTCTTTACGGAGCGTAGATGCTTTAGCGCTAAATTGTTTGTCACTCCATTCCATACGGTCTTTCCATCCTTCTCGAGGTTATCGTAAGAGTAGTCGTCCGGATCAGATTTGAACAACCAGCAGGCCAAATTCATCAACTCAAGAGAGACAGCTGTTCCGTCATTGCGAGTCAGCTTGACCAGTTCGTATGGTAATGTCCTGGTTTGTCGGTTCTTTCGTATCCATGCGATCCGAATCGGTCTCGTAGGCCCTGAATCATGTTGGCTGGTGAATGTCCGCTTCTGTAGGCGTCATAATAGTCTAAAGATGCGTCGATTGCAGAGGTGGGTATCCCTGCCTTCTTGGCTTGTACGACGATTTCACGCCAGTTATTGTCGAGTCCGCTCATGGCAGCAGTAAATTCGGGATCTAGCAAGAGATTCTGTAATGATGGGTTTGAATTGTACGCGTGATTGATTGGGTCGAGTAATTTAGCGCGAATGATACATCCGCCTTTCCAGATTCTAGCAACCTCAGCGAACGGAATATTATATCGATATTCTTCGGAAGCGGCACGCATCAGATGAAATCCTTGAGCGTAAGAGATTATGATTGAAGCCTGTGCAGCATCACCCAAAGCTTCCACAAACCGTTCAGTGGGTTTTACTGCGTTTTCGGGAATAGGTCCCTTCAGTCGCGTTGACGCGTAGACTCGTTCGTCTTTGAGTGCAGAGATGTTGCGTGCGGTTACCGAAGCGTCTATTGTTGGTGTGGGTATTCCTAGGTCCATTGCATTTTGGGAAGTCCATTTCCCGGTTCCTTTCTGTTGCGCTCGGTCTAGAATAACGGAGACAAGAGGTAGCTTAGTGTCCTGATCTTTTTTGGATAGGACTTCAGTTGCGATCTCCATTAGGAACGAGTTCATTTTGACAGTACTCCAATTTTTGAAAATGGCGTGAACCTGTTGATTTGTAAGCCCTGCCCCACGAGTAAGAAGGTCGTAGGCTTCCGCAATGATTTGTATGATGGCATATTCGATTCCGTTATGTACCATTTTCACGTAGTGTCCAGCTCCTCCTGAACCAAGAAATTGGCAACAGGTACCGTCCGCTTGGGCGGCGATGTTACTTAGCATCGCACCGACGTGGTCGAATCCTTCTCTGGAACCTCCTGCCATGATACAGGGTCCTTTAAGCGCTCCTTCCTCTCCGCCGCTCACTCCGATTCCAAGGTAATGAATCGCTTCCTTTTCGACCTGAGCGAATCGACGTTCCGTATCCTGAAAGTAGGAGTTACCGCCATCCATCAGAATATCTTCGCGCGATAATGATCCGACTAAACTTGCTATCGTAGCGTCGACAGCTGGTCCGGCTGTCATCATCAGAAGAATCTTTCGAGGTCTTGATAGCGCGTTCACGAAATTGTTGATGGAGTATGTTCCGTAAATCTCCGGATGACTTTGCACGAATTCTCGCGTTTTTTGTTCGGTTCTGTTGTAGACTGCAACTGAGTAGTGATGATTGTGGAAGTTGAGGGCTATACTATGCCCCATTACGCCGAGGCCTATGATTCCTATGTCTTGTTCTACCAACGTCGTCAGCAACCACTTGAATTCATTAAGAAAATCAGCGCGAGAGAAGATTGGATTGCTTTAAACGATTTTCTTGTCAGTAGTAACACCGTACAACACCAACAAAGCGCTCAGCAATATTAGAGGAACCGCAAAGAGTACGTTAGGATAAAGCACGACTTCTCGAGTTGGGTCGCTAAGAGTGATCGCGAGAGGTATCGGAGATACACCTAGCGCTATGATCAACAGTATGATCCCTGACATCAAACCGAGCTTATTCATCAAATGTCAACCTTGTATTCTATCACCATGCGAACTCGTATAAACCAACCAATTTTTCGATCAGAGCGTCTGAAATCACAGCTTTGAGTGTAAGATTTTCACCGGTAGATGCGTCTCTAATGACGATCCGTGAGAGGATCGTTTCCGAAGAACCATATGTCTGCGATTCGACCAAGTCTTGCAGCGTGTCAAGACGCGTGGTTTGAGTTGGATAGAGTAATCCAATTTCGCAATCATAACCCGTCAGCTCTTTCTTGTACAGAGGGCGACTGAATTCTCCGCCACCCCCAATATAATACCGAACCACGAAAAGGCGCCTCGGCGTAGACGCTTGGTCTACTATAAGGAGGGGTTCCGCATCCTCGTTCTTACTGTAGAGCATCGAATGCAGTTTGCTAGAGACTTCTAGAACTTCCTGCGACAAGTGGATCACGATCGAGCAGGCAGGTCTAGGTTTGTGCCATCCTCCATATGAAATTAAGCCCCCGACAAAGTATTTGTGTAGGCTCATATGCCTAGTGAATAGGCTGCCGGGTTTTGATGTCAAGATTTGAGAAGGAAGGCCAACGACTCATATGCGAAAAATGTGGGTTCGAGACTAACAGTCAAGAAATCTTTGCCTTACACAAGAAAAATTGTCCGAGAATCTGATCTAGGCCTAGCTGCGTTGTCGAACTAGGATAACTCTACGAAGACAAATCCATTTGTGACCGTTTTCCCATGCGTCTTCACTTGTAGATACGCGCGCATCTAATTCGGCGCAATCGATACGTCAATGATTGACGGTTTCATGTTCAACGACTGTCGGTAACATAATGATACGATTTGGGAAATGCTCGGAATGGCATCGTAGAAAAGCTTTGGTCTGCTAAATGGATGATGAGTGCATGATTGACATGAGATTTCTTTCCATGCATGCTACACGCCCATGCATCTTTGATCATGTTTCGTATGCGGGAATTCATCCATTTTTCTGATCTGAGAGAGAAATTTTGAGCTTCCAAGAAAAGTTGATTGGTATTCGCCGTAACAATTAGGTGCTGCGTGGTACTGAGAACCATATTTTGTGATCGCTCGGAAAAATTTGGTGAAGAAATTTTTTTGCATCAACAAAAATTTTTTGTTACGAAGAAAAAAAATTTGAGTAATGCTTAAATCTAAATTATAGCACGTTATACTAAAATCGTGAAATTTTTACGGAGGATCTCGAGTACAAAAATTGTCCCCTAGACCATATGCTTACAGACATGTAGTAGCGACGCTGCATGGATGTCGTTCAGATCTACTTGACGAGAAACTAGTTGTCGACACTGCGTTGAAAGCAATTCAGAAAGCAAACATGCAACTTGCAAAAACACGTACACCAAATCCTTTGGTCTACAAGGTCGCTGACGACATTATGGGTGGCGGCGTAAGTGTGAACGCACTCATAACCACAAGTCATCTGACGATTCATACGGCCAAACTTCATGGTACAGTGGAATTCGATTGTGCAACGTGCGGTTGCAACAGTAACCCGTGGGCTGCGTTAGAAACGTTCAAACGTGCTCTAAAAGCAACCCATGTGACCATGCAGTATGAACATGATGAGGTTCAGAAAGCAGTTCCATTGCCTCTATAACATTCTGAACGTACTCAATTTCCTACTGATTTTTTGTTATCTTCTCGATAAGTTATCTGACTAGCAGCTAGTCTTCTCGATATCATCGGCCTCTTGGTGTTAGTCGCTTACTCGGTCGATCTCAGAATCTGTAAGTTCAAGTTTCCGTACGGAGTTACCTATCGTGTCCAACAACGCCTGGTCCGTATCTGGTTCTAAACTAAGAATTACAAGATAGGCCGCGGTCCGGTAGAACACGAGTAAGATTCGATCATATCGAACAATTACACGTCTTATGTTACCGCAAAATGGTTTCAGTTTCTCCGCAGCATCGACCATCAGTGGCGCGGCGATCGTCATGAAGTGCCTGTCCGTTTGCGCTGGTGTTAACGAAGCAACGCCTTCTCGCATGCTAGACTCCAGTAAATCGTATTGATGGTTCAGAATTGCGACATAACGTATTCGTTGATCAAGTTTGAAGATATTTTCCGATATCTCCTTGATATCCAATTTAGTCCAAAAATATGTCTTAGATTCAGTTAATATGGGCTTCTTAGGTTCAACATGTCCACGTTAACCACGAAAGGTTAATCCTTCGGGTTTTGTAGCAGCGATCCTGAGTGAGCGGGCAATGCTTGATTCGGCCAAAGTGCGACGTGAAATACTACGTTTGTACGACAAGGATCCACTGGACTGGAAGGTTTTAGTCGGAAGAGACCGTCAAGGGTTTTACGATTTACTGTTCACTCACAGATCAGATGCCTGGCAAGTAAAGGAATATCAGGTTAACCCCTACAAGTTCGTTGGGCTCGGCGCGAGGCTTAGGAATATTTCGGCAGACCGGCTTGCAGTCGGCGAATTTGCGTTTGGTCTTCGACCAATCGATATAGATCTAATGAAGGAGCTTGCAAACGTGATGGATGATCCGCATCAAATGAACGATATCGCTTCGAGACTTCTTCGAGAAAAGCCGATTACCACCCAGGAAGCTGTACAGAATCCAGCGATCTTACATGGTCCAGTTTTTCAGTCGAACAACCCGCTCGAAGCACTCTCTGCAGCGCACACTAAACTCGACGAGAAGTTAAGGAAACAACTGCAACAAATTGTCCGTCGTGATTACCGGCATACGATCACGCCCTACCTTTAGATTATCTCATTCGTAATCTTCTGGGTAGCTGCTCTTGTCTTATCTGAATAAGATGAAACGTCGGCTGTATGAGATATGAATGCTGAAGAGTGAGCATGCTGAAGATTACTGCGGTAGAAATCTACCAACTTGCTGAAAAAACTGACGGAGGTAGTGCGGCGTGGGCTGCAAATTCGATTCTGGTCAAACTGACGACATCTGACGGACTAATTGGTTGGGGTGAAGCCGTTCCCACTCTTAGAGTTCAGCCTGTAATTCAATCGCTCTATGAGGTTGCACGAGTCTACAAGGGTAGCGACCCACTTAACGTTGAACGGAACCGACATGAGTGGCATAAACATGATTTCTACCTACCTTTCTCTTTCGAGTCTACGACTGCGGTAAGTGCTTTCGACATGGCCTGCTGGGATATTATCGGGAAACACTTCGGTGCACCCCTTCATGAATTGCTTGGAGGAACCATGCGAACGAAGATACGTGTTTACTCGAACGGTTGGTACGATGGTTGCGTGACTCCGGACCAATTCGGTGAACGCGCGAAACAATTCACTAAGATTGGGTACACCGCACTCAAGTTTGATCCGTTCGGAAACTACTACGATTACATTGATGAAGAAGGATTGCAGCTCGCCTATGATCGAGTGAAAGCCGTTTTAGAGTGCACTGGAGGTAAAATTGAACTTCTGATAGAACACCATGGGAGATTCAATCCGAATTCCGCAATAATGATAGCGAGAAAACTTCGAGAATTCAACCCAT
>Ga0326727_10006383_pt1 | contig 32435 bp, 24 predicted proteins | sample MB2enrmetagenome_FD_207643 | JGI IMG/M metagenome (GOLD analysis project Ga0326727, IMG submission 207643) | Lab enriched peat soil microbial communities from McLean, Ithaca, NY, United States - MB29MY | ecosystem: Environmental > Terrestrial > Soil > Wetlands > Peat | place: USA: New York...
CCTTTTCTGTGTCCAGATCAGTCGCGAAACCCTCTGAACCCATTAGAATCAATGCCGTGCGCCTAATCAAGCACAATCCGTGCCGGACACCCGTGGGACAAGCCCGGCCATGACGAGTCATTGTCTCTGGTTCTTGGCATTACGACGCCAAACTGCGCCGATTTCGCTTGAGCGCGGCCGCGTCAGGATGAGGGTCCGCGTACCCGTCTGCGATCCGACGAAAGTCAAGAAAGCAGCGGCTGAACGCGTCGACGATCCGCGGATCGAAATGCCGGCCCCGCCCTTCCAGGATGATCTGCACCGCCACCTCGTGCGCGAACGCCGGCTTGTAAATGCGACGGGTGGTCAACGCGTCGTAGACGTCGGCGACCGCCATGATGCGGGCCGAAAGCGGAATCTCCTCGCCTGACAGACCCTTGGGGTAGCCCGAGCCGTCCCACTTTTCGTGATGCCCGCGAATGATCTCGATCGCGTAGCGGAGGAACTCGGTCGTGGCGCCGCCCTCGGCGATCGCCGAGGTCAGCGCCCTGCGGCCAAGCTCGACGTGCGTCTTCATCACTTCAAACTCCTCCGGCGTGAGCTTGCCGGGCTTGAGCAGGATGTGGTCCGGTATGCCGACCTTGCCGATGTCGTGCAGCGGCGCCGATTTGAACATCAGGTCGATTGCGCGGTCGCTCAGCTCGTCAGCGAACCGCGGGTCGTTGCGAAGCTCCTCGGCGAGGCGGCGGACAAAATGCTGGGTGCGCAAGATATGAGCGCCGGTGTCGTCGTCGCGCGTCTCGGCCAATGAGGCGAGCGCGCGGATGGTGATGTCCTGCGTCGTCTCGAGCTCGCGCGTGCGCCAGGCGACCGCTTCCTCAAGCCGGTCGTTCTGCCGCTCGAGCTCGAGGCGGCTTCTCCGCAGCGCCCAGTGCGTCTGGACGCGCGCCAACACCAGCGGCGGCGAGATCGGCTTGTTGATATAATCGACGGCGCCGATCTCGAAACCGCGCGCTTCGTCATGCGGCTGCCCGAGGGCCGTGATGAAGATGACGGGGATGTCGGCGGTGCGCCTATTCGCCTTCATCCGCCGGCACACCTCGAAGCCGTCAATGCCCGGCATCATCACATCGAGCAGCGCAAGGTCCGGCGGAGTCGCCGCTTGCAGACGCTCCAACGCCTCCTCGCCGCTCTTGGCGACAATGACCGAATATCTCGGCGTCAGCAGGTCAGCGAGGACCTTGAGGCTGATCGGCTCGTCGTCAACGACGAGAATGCGCGGCGGCATGTCAACGGACCACATTTCAGACCTCGCTCATGAGTTCGGCGCGCAGTTCGCCGAGCGCGTTAATCGCATCGGTGAAATCGAAGCGCCCGGTCAGGCGCGCCACCTCCTCGGCGACGGCGCCGACGTCGGCGCCGGCTAGCAACTCGGAAAGCTTCGCCGCCTCCGCCTCGGCTGCGGCGTCGCCTTCGGCGAGCTTGGCCGAAAGGGCGTCGACGATCGGGAGGAGAAGGTCGAGCGGCGGCCGCGGCCTTCTGACGGGCGCGTCGCCGCCGGCGGGCGGCGCCGCAGACGGCGACGTGGCGACCTCCGCCTTCGCCTGACGGATCGCGTCGCGCAGGCTGGCGATCGCCGCGGCGATGCGATCGCTCGAAACTTCAACGCCGGTCGGCGAGGTCAGGCTCTCCAGCTCGGCGGCCGCGCGCGCCACGGCGGAAGCGCCGAGAGTCAGCGCCACGCCCTTCAGATTGTGGGCGAGGCGATGGCCGGTCGACCGGTCGTCGCGATCGAAAGCCGCCTGGATCTTGGCGGCGTCGTCGGCATGCTCGGCGACGAATTCGCCGATCAAACGGGTCAGCAGGGCGCGATTGCCGTTGAGGTAATGCAGCGCCGCTCCGACGTCGAAATGGATCAGGGTCGGGCCTTGCTGGGCCTCTTCAGCGGCGGGCGGCGCGACGCTGGGCTCGCTGCTCCGGCGCGAAGGGGTCGGCGTCAGCCATTTCGCGAGCGTCCGGGCGAGCGCGTCGGGATCGATCGGCTTGGCGATGTGATCGTTCATCCCGGCCGCGAGGCACCGCTCGCGGTCGCCCGCCATTACGTTGGCGGTCATGGCGATGATCGGCGTGTCGACGATTTGCAATTGGCCGCGAATGGCGGCGGTCGCGGTCAGGCCGTCCATGCCCGGCATCTGGATGTCCATCAGGATCAGGTCGAAGGCGCGGCGGCGCAGCGCGTCGAGCGCCTCCTCGCCGGAGCCGGCGATCTCCGCGCGCACGCCGAGCGCCGCGAGCAGCTCCACGGCGACCTGCTGATTGACGAGGTTGTCCTCGACGAGCAGCGCCTCGGCGTCGAACATGTCCAAAGCCGCGGCGTCCTGCGCGGGGCTCGAAACGGCGGCGGCCGGCGCGAGGTCGCCAAACGCCGCCCGCATCTGGCCGCGCAAAGCGTCCGCGGCGATCGGTTTCTCCAGAATGTCGATCGGCGCGTCGCCGGGGGGGAATTCGGCGTCCAGGGCGCGCCGCAGCGCGTCGCGCCCCGAAGCGGCGGCGATGGCGACAGGCGCGCGAACGCCCGCCGCGCGCAAGCGACGCAGCGTCTCGACGCCGTCCATGCCCGGCATCTTGTGATCGAGCACGATGAAATCGAATTGCGCGCCGGCTTCCACGCGCTGCAACGCTTCGGCGCCGCTCGCCGTCGTTTCCGCTGCGGCCCCGGCGTGGCGAACGATCGCGCTCGACGCCGCCCGCGCCGCCGCGCTGTCGTCGACGATCAGGACGCTCTTGCCGGCGAGCAGGCTGTCGGCCGGCTCGGCCTCCGGCGGCGCCTCGACGACGGCGACCGGCGCGGAGAAGCGGAAGACGCTGCCCGCGCCTAGCTCGCTCTTGACCTCGATCCGACCGCCGAGCAGGTTCACGAGCTCGCCGGTGATCGCCAAGCCAAGCCCTGTCCCGCCAAAACGCCGAGAAATCGACGCGTCGGCCTGCGCAAAGGGTCGGAACAAAGCGGCGATCTGGTCGGCGCTCATGCCGATGCCGGTATCGGCGACTTCGGCTTCGAGAAGCATGCGGCCGTCGTCAAGCGGCCGGCCGCCGATCCGCAGAACAACCTCGCCGGCCTCCGTGAACTTGGCGGCGTTGCTCAGCAGATTGGTCAGGATCTGCGACAGCCGGAGCGGATCGCCGACCAGCCGGCGCGGCGTCGCCGGATCGCGCGCGACAATGAACTCGAGTCCCTTCTCGCGCGTCTTCGGCGCAATCACCGCCGTCAGGTCGCGCAGAAGATCGTCGATGTCGAACTCGACCGATTCGATGCTGAGCTTTCCCGCCTCGATCTTCGAGAAATCGAGGATGTCGTTGATGATCGCAAGCAGCGATTGCGACGCTGATTGCAGTTTGCCGAGATAGTCGCTCTGGCGCGGCGCGAGCTGGGTGCGGCCGAGAAGATGCGAGAGGCCGATGATCGCGTTCATCGGCGTGCGGATCTCGTGGCTCATCGTCGCGAGGAAGTCGCTCTTGGCCTTGTTGGCGCGCTCGGCCTCGTCCTTCGCCGCCGCGAGCTCGGCCTGGGCGCGATGGGCCTCCGAAACGTCGATGTGAATGCCGATCAACCGGGTCGGATTTCCGGCGGAGTCGCGTTCGATCGCCTTGCCGACGGTCTTGATCCACGCCCAGTCGCCGTCCTTGCGGCGCATGCGCAGCTCGAAGTCGATCGTTTCGCGCCCCTGTTCGATATGGGCGGCCACGGCGGCGCCATAGGTCGCAAGATCGTCGGGGTGCGCGAGCGCGAGGAAGGTTGCGCCGGTCGACGGAAGCTCGCCGGGCGCGTAGCCGAGCATCGCGAACGACGTATCGCTGTAGACTGCGTGGTCGTCAGCCGGGTAGTAGTCCCACAGCCCGGTCGACGAGGCGCTGAGGGCGATGCTCAGGCGCGCTTCGCTCTTGCGCAGCGCGTCCTGGATGCGCAGCCGCTCGGTGATGTCCTGGAACACCGTGACGGAGCCGACGAACGCGCCGGCCTGATCGAGCCGCATCGACACGACCGACACCGGGAAGATGCGTCCGTCGCGATGGGTGAACCACTGGTCTTCCGACTGGAACTTGCCGTTGGCGCGTACGGCGTTCCGGATCGCGCAATCGCAGTGGGCGATCTTCCGGCCAAGCCTGTCCTGAAAATGGACGAGGTCGTGAAACGACCGCCCCTTGACGTCGGCGACGCCCCAGCCGATCAGTCGCTCGGCTTCGGCGTTGAGGAACGTGCACCGGCCTTTGGCGTCGAGGGTGTAGACGCCTTCGCCCATCGAGTTCGCCACGCTTTGCAGGAAGGCGCGGCTTGCCTCGAGATCGTGCTCGAGCTGCTTTCTGGCAGTGATGTCAGTGCAAATGGCGATGAATTGTGCGATTGTCCCGTCACGCCCGATGAGCGGTACGACTGTCGAATCCTGCCAGTACAATCCGCCGCTTGCGTTGCGATTGCAGATCTCGCCGCGCCAGACCCGGCCGGCGAGGATCGTCGACCACAAGCAGCGATAGAACTCGCGATCGTGGCGGCCGGACTTCACGATGTTGTGGTTGGCGCCGATCAGTCGCTCGCGCGGGTAACCGGAGATGGCGCAGAACCGGTCGTTGGCGTAGAGGATCGCGCCCTTCGCGTCGGTGATGCTGACGATCGCGTGCTGGTCGAGCGCGAACTTCTGGTCCTCGAGCGCCTTATCGCGTGCGGCGACCAGCTGGCGCTGCCGGTCGGTGACGACGAGGACAAATCCGCTGGCGAAGGCGGTGAACAGCAGCCCTCCGAGCAGCACAAAGTAGTTGGTGTAGTCCGAATGGCGCGCGATATACGCCGGCCGGGGGGCGAGGCGAAAAGACCAGGTCCTGCCGCCGAACGCCATCCGCGCTTCGCTGACCGCGGCCGCGTGAGCGTCGAGCGGCGGCGCGCGGCCGGCGGCGCACGCTTCGAGCGTCGCCGAACTGTCGGCGGTCAATGGCATGGGCGCGTTCGGCTCGGTCTCGTCGGCTAAGCAATAGTCGAGATCGGCGACGTCGCGCCCTTGCAGCGCCACGTCCACCAGATCCGCGACCGCGAACACGCCGAGGGAGAACCCCTTGAGGGCCTTGGCTTCGCCGACGCCTTGCTCGTGCACCGGCACGAACAGAAGGACGCCGGTCTTGCCGTTCTGCGGGAGCTCGATCGCCGCCGTCGCGGCAGGCTCGCCGCTCGTCTGCGCCTGGATGAGCGACGCCGCGCGCTGCGGGCTGGAGCCAAGGTCAAAGCCGATCGCGCCTTCGTCGCCCTCCGCGGGGTAAACATAGGCGACCGGGAAATAGGTCGCACGGCCAGACGCGGGGACCTGACGATCGGGCGTCCGTTCGAAGATCGAGACCGGGCGACCCCACTCGGCTGTCATCTTCTGCTCGACGGCGAGCTTGTCAGCGTCGGCCACCGCCGGAATCCACTCGATGGCTTGAATGCCGAGGCCGAAGGCGACGAGCCGTTCGGCGATGTCGTCGAAGTCGCTCAGACGACGTTCGGACGCGCTCTCAAAGACTCCGGCCAGTCCCCCGACCGCATTTTCGCCAAGTCGGAGCGTCGTATCGATGCGGCCTGCCAGCTCGCGGGTCAGCGTCTCCAGCTGCGCCGCGAGGTTGCGCTGAGCGGCGTGCTGGTTGAAGGCAAATAGGCATGCGGTCGTGGCGAGCGCCGCGGCCATTGCGGCGGCGATCGGCGCAACGCCTCGGCGGCGTTGGCCGCGGGGGGCGCGCGCCACCGCCATGATCGCCGGCGCGAGGACGAAGACGCCGATCGTATCGCCGCTCCACCAACCCGCCCAACTCAGCGGCGCCTCGGCGACGGTTATGCGTCCAAACATGAACAGCACGAGATTGGCGAGCGACGAGCTGACGAGGCTGGCGACCGCGCCGCCGAAGAGGAAGAGCCGCGCGACCGAAGCCGCATCGATTGCAGCGAACGGAAAGGCGTTGGCGCGTTTCAGCAACCACGCGCCAACGACCGCCTGCAAGGCCGCCGCGCCCGCGATCGCCGCCGCCAACGCCGCTGAGACAATCACATGAGAGGCGCTGTCGAGTTGCAGATCCAGCCCAAGATTGATGAGGAACGAGCCAAGCGCGACGCCCGGCCAAACGCGAGACCCCACCAGGGTCGTCGCCGCCAGGGCGATGCCGGCGGGCGGCCAAATGATCGCCGCGTAGCCGGGAGGAGTGGTGAGCGCCAGGCCGAGCCGGCCCGTCAGATAGTACGCCGCAGCCGTCGCGACGATGGCCAAGGCCAGCGACGGCTTTCGCCGCCCCGCCTCGTCGCCGAGGGCGCTCGTGCGCATCTGCGAACCAGACATCGCGTTTGCCCCTCGCGGAGCCCGCTGACGGCCAGGAAGCCCGGGCGACCGTCGCAAGCCGATAACGAGCGGTCGCCCCGTCGCGTCGTTTGCGCCCAACGCGCGCCTGACGCGCTCGTCGCTTGTCAGACGCCGCATGACGCGAAACGGGCCGCCCCGCCGCCGTTAGCTGTCCACCAGCCGGCAACATACCTGAAAACGTTCTAAGAAATGGCTTAAGTTTTTCGTTGACGAATTATTGCTGTGCGCCTCAATTTCGAATGAAATCGAATTAAGAGTTACAGACTAGGCGCCATCCTTCGCCGCTCGTGACGCACGGCGGCGCCCCTCCTTATGAGCGAAACGCTAGGGCGCTGTTTTGTCCGAGAGCGATTCCAGCGCGTCGATCCCGACAATTGCATCGAGATCGCCAAGGCTCTCGCGCTTATGGGCTGGTCGGAGGGCCGGGGCTTCGTCAAGCTCGCCCACGCCAGCGGCTTCGAGCGCTGCGCGCTGGAGACCGCCGTCTCGAAGAACGCCATCGCACGCCTTTATTCTCCGCGCCAACGACCCGCCGCCGCCGTGGCCGCGATTCGGACGCTTCCGCGCGCCGCGGCGCGAAACGTCCGCGTTCGAGAAACGGATAGCCTAGGCTGGGCGGCCGTTAAGCGAGGAATGAACCCGCTTCGCGGGAGGGCGCGCGTGGCGAGGGTTAGGTAAATTCGAAATAGGGCGGCGCCTTGCTCAACCGCTTTATTGCGACGTCAGACGCGAGCGCGCGTCCGCCGCGACGCCAACCCATAACCATCGCGATTTCTGGATTGCTTCGCTTGCGCTGGCAATGGCGGATAGCGCGTTTAATCGCCGACAGACCCTCACAGCGCCCGCTTTAAGAGCGCTCCGCCTTGCGCACGCTGATGAGCGTGAACAGGCTGAGCGGCGCGAGGGCGCGGCGCTCGACCAGCTCGGCGTCGGGCTGCGCGGCGATCCAATCGCCGACGGCGCGATAGGGAAAGCGCGGCCGCCAGCCCAGCCAATCGGAGAACGGCGCCATCGCCGCCTCGACCGCGACGCGCGGGCCGCGCTCGGCGGCAAAGTGGTTCATCACGATCATATGGCCGCCCGGCCGCAGCACCCGCCAGGTCTCAACGAGCACGCGCGCCGGGTTGGGGACGACGCTCATCACGTAAGGGGCGAGCGCGACGTCGAACTGCGCGTCGCGGAATTCGAGCGCGCCCGCGTCCATCACCTGCAGGCCCTTCACCTGCCTCAAGCCCTTGCGGGCGACGCGCTCGCGCGCCACCGCGAGCATGGCGCGGCTGATGTCGATGCCGACGACGCGGACGTTCTTGGGCAGGAGCTCGAGCTCCAGGCCGGTGCCGACGCCGATCACCAGAATGGCGCCGCCGTCGCCCGCCGCTTCGCCCGCCGCGCGCGCCGCGGCGAGCCGGCCGGGATGGAACGGCAGGTCGAAGAGGATGTCGTAGACCGGCGCCCAGCGGCTGTAGGCGGCTTCCGTCAGCAGCTTGGCGGCGGCCTGCGAGCCCGCCGCGTTCGAATGAGCCATGAAGCGAAACCCTCTCCCGCCTTTCCTCTCCACGGCCGTCGCCGCGGCTTTTAACCTTGACCCTACGCCAATCGCCCCCGTCGCGCCACCCGCGCCGCGAGGGGAAAGGCGCGGCGCCGCGAGCAGGCCGCGTTCAGTCTGAAGCAAGCCCTCACCCCAACCCTCTCCCGCAAGCGGGAGAGGGTTGGGGTGAGGGGGCGCCCCGAATTCCTTCTCCCGCTTGCGGGAGCAGGCGGCGCGAAGCGCCGGATGAGGGCGCGGCGCTCGATGCCAGCAAACCGCAGCAAACTCTAGGCGCGCCGCTTGCTCTTCCCCGTCGCCTTCTTGGTCGCCGCTTTTTTCGCCGCCGCCTTCTTGGCGGTCTTCGGCGGCGCGGCCGGCTTCTCCGGCGCCTTGGCGGCGGCTCTGCGCGACGGCGGCGGCGCCTTGGCCTTCCTCGCCGGCTTGCCTTCGCGCTCGGCGATCAGCTCAAGCGCGTCGGCGAGCGTGATCGCTTCGGGCGAGATCGACTTCGGGATGGTGGCGTTGACCTTGCCCCAGTTGACGTAGGCGCCGAAGCGCCCCGGGCGCACCGTCACCGGGCCGCCGTCGGGGTGCTCGCCGAGCGCGTGGCCGCCGGCGCCGCCGGAGGCCTTGGCGGCGAGCAGGGCGACCGCGTCCGCGAGCGTCACCGAGGCGGGGTCGATTCCGCGCGGCAGCGTCGCGTTGACCTTGCCGTGATTGACGTAGGCGCCGTAACGGCCGGGCCGGACCGTCACCGGGCCGCCGAGGGTCGGATGCTCGCCGAGCGCGCGCGCCTCGGCGCTGAAGCGGCCGCGGCCGCCGCCGTTCTCCTTGGCGACGATGAGATCGATGGCGCGGTTGGCGCCGATCGACAGCACGTCGTCGTCGCGGCCGAGGTTGGCGTAGGTCTTGGCGTGCTGCACATAGGCGCCGTAGCGCCCGACGCCGGCGAGGATCGGCTCGCCGCTTACCGGGTGACGCGCCACCTCGCGCGGCAGCGAGAGCAGCGCCACCGCCTTCTCCAGCGTGACGTCGTCGGGCGCGAGCCCGCGCGGCAGCGAGCAGCGTTTCGGCTTCTCGCCTTCGCCGCGCTGCACGTAGTCGCCGAAGCGGCCGTTGCGCAGGCTGATCTCGTCGCCACTCTCGGGGTCGCTCCCGAGCGCGCGAACGCCGGCCCGCTCGCCGCCGGCGCCGTCCTGGCCGTTGGGCGCCAGCACGCGGGTAAAGCGGCATTCGGGGTAGTTCGAGCAGCCGATGAAGGCGCCGAACTTGCCGAGCTTCAGCGACAACTGGCCCTTGCCGCACAGCGGGCACAGGCGCGGGTCGGCGCCGTCGGCGCGGGCGGGGAAGATGTGCGGGCCGAGCAGTTCGTTGAGGCTGTCGAGCACCTGGCTGGTGCGCAGCTCCGTGGCGCCGCCGATCGCCTCGGAGAAGTCGGCCCAGAAGTCGCGCAACAGCTCTTTCCAGTCGATCTCGCTGTTGGAGACCTTGTCGAGCTTCTCTTCGAGGTCGGCGGTGAAGTCGTAGCCGACGTACTTGGCGAAAAAGGATTCGAGGAAGGCGGTGACGAGCCGGCCCTTGTCCTCGGGGATCAGCCGCTTCTTCTCTAGCCGCACGTACTCGCGGTCGCGCAGCAGCGCCAGCGTCGAGGCGTAGGTCGAGGGCCGGCCGATGCCGAGCTCCTCCATGCGCTTGACCAGCGTCGCTTCGGTGTAGCGCGGCGGCGGCTCGGTGAAGTGGCGCGTCGTCTCGATGCGCTCCTTGGCCAGCTTCTCGCCGGGCGTCATCGGCGGCAGGCGCGCCGAATCCTCGTCGGCCTCGTCGTCGCGGCCCTCCTGGTAGAGGGCGAGGAAGCCGGGGAAGCGCACCACCTGGCCGGTGGCGCGGAAGTCGAGCTTGCGCTTTTCCGCCTCGGCGAGGATGTCGACGCTGGTGCGCTCGAGCTCGGCGCTCTCCATCTGGCAGGCGAGGGTGCGGTTCCAGATCAGCTCGTAGAGCTTGGCCTGCTCGGGCTCGACCCGTCGCGCGACCTCGTCGGGCCTCAGCCACAGGTCGGTCGGGCGGATCGCTTCGTGAGCTTCCTGCGCGTTCTTGGTCTTGACCGTGTACTTGCGCGGCGCGGCGGGCACGTACGCGTCGCCGAACTGCTTGGCGATCACCTTGCGCGCGGCGGCGACCGCCTCGGGCGCGAGGTCGACGCCGTCGGTGCGCATGTAGGTGATGAGGCCGACCGCCCCGGTTCCGACGTCGACGCCCTCGTAGAGGCGCTGGGCGATCTGCATGGTGCGCGCCGGCGCGAGGCCGAGCTTGCGCGAGGCCTCCTGCTGCAGCGTCGAGGTGGTGAAAGGCGGGTAGGGGTGGCGCTTGACCGGCTTCGAGTCGACGTCGACGACGGCGAACCGCGCCGCCTCCAGCGCGCGCTCGAACGCCGCCGCTTGGTCGGCCGAGCCGACGTCGAGGCGGCCGATCTTCTTCCCGTCGGCGCCGGTGAGACGGGCGACGAACGGCGCGCCGGCGGCGGTGTGGAGGTGGGCGACGATCGACCAATATTCCTGGGAAACGAAGCGCTCGATCTCCAGCTCGCGCTCGCAGACGATGCGCAGCGCCACCGACTGCACCCGGCCGGCCGAGCGCGCGCCGGGCAGCTTGCGCCACAGCACCGGCGACAGGGTGAAGCCGACGAGATAGTCGAGCGCGCGGCGCGCCCGATAGGCGTCGACCAGCGCCTCGTCGATCTCGCGGGGATGGCGCATCGCCTCGGTGACCGCGTCCTTGGTCACGGCGTTGAACACCACCCGGTCCACCCGCTTGTCTTTCAGCGCCTTTTTCGCCTTGAGGATCTCGTAGACGTGCCAGGAGATCGCCTCGCCCTCGCGGTCGGGGTCGGTGGCGAGAATGACCCGTTCGGCCGTCTTGGCGGCGCCGGCGATCTCGTTCAAGCGCTTGGCCGCCTTGGCGTCGATCTCCCAGCGCATGGCGAAATCGTGATCGGGATCGACGGAACCGTCCTTGGCGGCGAGGTCGCGCACGTGGCCGAAAGAGGCGTAGACGTCGTAGTCCTTGCCGAGATACTTGCCGATCGTCTTGACCTTGGTCGGCGATTCGACGATGACGACCTTCATGCGAATCCGTCTTTCGGCGCCCTCTTAGAGAAGGCTGTCGGTGAGTGGCGCGCGCCCGCCCGGCGGAGCCGAACGGGCCGCGGAAAATGGTTGAGGGCGCGTCGCCTGTCAATCGCGACGCGGCGCATATAGGCTGGGCCCCCGATGACGTCAACGTCGCCAAACGCCGCTTTCTCGCGCCGCCACCTGCTCGGGGTCGAGGGCCTGACGCGCCCCGAGATCGAATCGCTGCTCGATCTTTCCGAGGAAGCGGTCAGCATTTCGCGGCAGGTGGAGAAGAAGCGCGCGTCGTTGCGCGGGCGCACCCAGATCAACCTGTTCTTCGAGGCCTCGACCCGCACCCAGTCCTCGTTCGAGATCGCCGGCAAGCGGCTCGGCGCCGACGTGATGAACATGGCGGTCGGCAGCTCGAGCGTGAAGAAGGGCGAAACGCTGATCGACACCGCGGTGACGCTGAACGCGATGCGCCCCGACATCATCGTCGTGCGCCACCATTGCGCCGGCGCGGCGCATCTGCTCGCGCGCAAGGTCGACTGCTCGGTGATCAACGCCGGCGACGGCGCGCACGAGCACCCGACGCAGGCGCTGCTCGACGCGCTGACCATTCGCCGCAACCTCGGCCGCATCGAGGGCCTGACGGTGGCGATCTGCGGCGACATCCTGCACTCGCGCGTCGCCCGCTCCAACATCATTTCGCTCACCACGCTCGGCGCCAGCGTGCGCGTCGTCGGCCCGTCGACGCTGCTGCCGGCGGGGATCGAGAACATGGGCGTGACCGTCTTTCGCGACATGAAGGCGGGCCTGAAGGACGCCGACATCGTGATGATGCTGCGCCTGCAGCGCGAGCGCATGAGCGGCGCCTTCATTCCCTCGACCAAGGAATATTTCCGCTATTTCGGCCTCGACGCCGACAAGCTCGCCTACGCCAAGCCGGGCGCGCTGGTGATGCATCCGGGGCCGATGAACCGCGGCGTCGAGATCGCCTCGCTGGTCGCCGACGGCGAGCAGTCGCTGATCCGCGAGCAGGTCGAGATGGGCGTCGCGGTGCGCATGGCGGTGCTCGAGGCGCTGGCGCGGCATTTGCCAAACGGGTGAGGGCGGCCGTCAGAGGCCGCGCCAGGTTCGAGCCGCCCACAGAACTCAGCGCCGACCGGCCCGCGACGATCTCAGCCGAGCACGTATCGCGAGAACGCCAAGGCTTGTCGCGCGGCTTCGTCCATCTGGGCTTCGTCGGCGTTTTCGCTGAGATCGCGCCAAACCTTGATGTCGCTGCCGACGCGCCCGCCCATCTTGACGAACGGCTCCATGACCACCGCCCCGCCGTAACCGATCTCGCGCAGCGCCGTTCCGATTTCGTGCCAAGGCAGCCTGCCCTTGCCGGGAACGCGGCGGTTGTTCTCGCCGGTATGGAAATGGCCGAGCAGCGGGCCGGCGGCGCGGATCGCTTTGCCGAAGCTGTCCTCCTCGATGTTCATATGGAATGTGTCGAGCATCACCTTGACATTGGGCTTGCCGACCTCGCGAACGAAGGCGACGCCCTCCTCGGCGGTGTTCAACACGTGATTCTCAAACCGGTTGAGCACTTCCAGACAGAGGTCGACGCCGAGATTGGCCGCGAAATTCGCAAGGCTGGAAATGCCCTCCAAGCCTCTGGCGCGGTCTCCCGCCTTATCCACAGGCTTGGAATAATCGATCGGCCAGTAGGAGTAGAGGGCGCCGCCGATGATGTGAATATCGAGTTTGGCCAGGTTGGCGAGCGTCTCTTCGAAAAAAGCCCGCCCCGCTCTTCTGATCGCCGGATCGGCGGAAGACAGGTTCTTTTCGGGGGACGGACCCAGCCCGGCGGTGATGGTGATTCCATTGTCGCGGGCGGCGCGGGCGACTTCGGCGATATGGGCCGGGCTATAGCTGTTCAGGTGATGGGCGGCGATCTCGATGACGTCGAATCCGAGCCTGGCGACCTTCTCCACGTATTTCAGGCAATCGGCGCTCCACTCCTGTTCCCAGTACGAGTAATAGATGCCGAATTTCATTTGCGTCTCCACGTTGGCGAAATGCGCGATCGTCGCTTTCTAACGAGACCCGGCTCGCCCAGGTAGGCCGCCGAGTTCAAGTCGTGCTTGCTGACGACGGATCATCTCGCGGCTGCTTGATGGGGGAGGTCGGTCGCGCCGACGATGTGGGCGACGACGGCGTTCATGCTGGTCCCTTTCGTCGGGTCGTCGGCGATCACCGCGCCCTGGCGCAGCACGACGATGCGGTCGCAGACGGCGAAGACGTCGGTGAGGCGATGGCTGATCAGGATCACCGCGATGCCCTGGGCGCTCAAGGTGCGGATCAGCTCGAGCACGTGCTCGACCTCGCGCACCGCGAGCGCCGCGGTCGGCTCGTCCATGATGACGAGCTTGGGGTTGAAGGTGAGCGCGCGGGCGATCGCCACCGACTGCTGCTGGCCGCCGGAGAGCTGGCCGGCCAGCTGCGTCACCGACTTCACCCGCGCGCCGAGCTTGGCGATCATCGCTTCGGCTTCGCTGCGCATGCGCTTTGCGTCGATCAGCCTGAGGCCGAGCACGCTGCGGGTGAGCTCGCGGCCGAGAAAGATGTTCGAGGCGACGTCGCGCATGCGGGCGAGCGCGAGATCCTGGTAGATCATCTCGATGCCCGCCTTGCGGATGTCGCCAGGGTCCTTGCCGGCGAGCGAGGCGCCGTCGAACCGGATCTCGCCGCCGTCGGGGCGATAGACGCCGGTGATGGTCTTCATCAAGGTCGACTTGCCGGCGCCGTTGTCGCCCACCAGGCCGACGACCGCTCCCGCGTCGACCGAGAAGGTCGCGCCGCGCAGCGCCTCGATCGCGCCGAAGGACTTGCGCACGTCCTTGAGTTCGAGAAGGCTCATCGCCGCCAGCCCTCCCTGCTGTTGATGCGGTCGAACCACACCACCAGCACCAGCACCGCGCCGATGGCGATCTGCTGATAGAACGGCCGCACGGCGAGCAGGTTGAGCCCGTTCTGGAGCACGCCCATGATCAGCGCGCCGATGACCGTGCCGACCACGGTGCCGTGGCCGCCGTTCATGTTGGTGCCGCCGATGACCGTCGCGGTGATGGCGGTGAGCTCGTAGCTGAGGCCCGCCGTCGGCTCGCCGGAATTGATGCGCGCGGCGAACAACAGGCCGGCGAGGCCGGCGAGCAGGCCGCAGAGCGCATAGAGCAGCGTCTTGTGGCGCTCGACGCGCACGCCCATGGCGCGCGCCGCCGCCTCGTTGTCGCCGATCACCTGCGCGTAGACGCCGAAGCGGGTGTGGACCAGCAGCACATGGGCGACGACGGCGACGCCGAGCAGCACGAACACCGGCGTCGGCACGCCGAAAGGCCGTCCCTGGCCGAGGTAGACGACCTCGGGCGGCAGGCCGTAGATCGACACGCCGTCGCTGAGCACCAGCGCCACGCCGCGCGCGACGCCGAGCATGCCGAGGGTGGCGATGAACGGCGGGATCCCCCCCTTGGTGATGAGAAAGCCGTTGACCCAGCCGGCGAAAGCGCCGGCGGCGAGACAGGCGAGAATGCAGGTCGGCCAGGGCAGGTCGAAGTTGGCGGTCGCCAGCGCGCCGACGACCGCGGACAGCCCGATGAGCGAGCCGACCGAAAGGTCGATGCCGGCCGAGCTGATGACGAAGGTCATGCCGATCGCCAGCACGCCGATCACCGAGGTCGACAGGACGATGTTGAGGAAATTGGAGACCGACAGGAAAACCGGCGACAGCGCCGCCATGACCGCGACCAGCGCGGCGAGCACCAGGAGCGACTCGAAGCGGAACGCGGCTTTGACGGCGAGACGGGAGCGCCAGCCTTGCGGCGAGGCGGCGGGAGAGGCGGATGCGGACATCGAAAGGCTCGCGATCGGTCGGGAGCGAAAGCGCCGCCCGTCGCGGCCAGGAGGAGCCGGACGGGCGGCGCGGGAGCTAACCGCTCACTTGACGAATTCGAGCAGCGGGTCCTTCTTCGCCGCGATCACGTCCTTGGTCAGGACCAGGGTCGGGACGTAGGTGAAGTCGGCGACCTTGTCGCCCGCCAGGACTTTCTTGGCGGTCTCGACCGCCTGCATGCCGACGAGATAGGGCAGCTGCGCCACCGAGGCGTTGAGCCGTCCGGCGAGGATCGACTTCACCGCATTGACGTTGCCGTCGACGCCGATGACGATCAGCTTGTCCTTGCCAGCGGCGCGCGCCGCCTCGACCGCGCCGAGCGCCATATCGTCGTTGGCGCAGAAGATCGCCGCGAGGTCGGGATAGCGCTGCAGCGTGTCGTTGGTGATGTTGGCGGCCTTGAGGCTGTCCCAGTCGCCTGGCAGCGAGGCGACGATGGCGAGGCCGGGCGCCGCCTGCTTCAGCTCGGCGGCGAAGCCGTGGATGCGCTTCGCGCCGGTGATGTTGCCCGACAGGCCCTCGATCAGCAGCACCGAGCCCTTGGCGTCCTTGCCGAGCGCGCCGACGAGATAGTCGGCGCCCTTCGCGCCGGCGGCCTCGTTGTCGGAGCCGATGTGGAAGGCGACGTCGACGCCCGCCTTCTTGGTGACCTCCGGATCGAGGTTGCCGTCGAGGTCGACCACCGGGATCTTCAGCTCGTTGGCGTGCTTGAGGCACGGCAGAAGGTTGGTCGAGCTGATCGCCGCGGTGATCATCACCGCCGGCTTCTTCTCCAGCATGGTGTTGCAGGCGTTGAGCTGCGGCTCCGTCGCCTGGTCGGACTCGACCGCTTGCATGAACAGATCGACGCCCGCCTTCTGCGCGCCGGCGTCGACGCCCTTCTCCATCGCTCCCCAGAACGGGTTGGCGAGCGTCTTCATCAACGCGCCGTAAAGCGGCTTGTCGGCGGCGAACGCCGAACCGGCCAACCCAAGCGCCAGCGCCGCGATCGAAGCGCCGGCCAGTATGCGTTTCAACATTGCTTCCTCCCACTTCGCTTGCACGAACCGTTGGTCTTCAGTTTCTTGCTCGGGCGACGGCGCGCGGCCGGACGCGGGCCGGCCCGCTCGATTCCCGCACCTTGAGGGCGCAGGGCAGTTCGATGCGCCGGCCGTCCGGGCCGGCTTCGCCGCTCATGCGCTCCATCAGCAGGCGCCAGGAGCAGGCGGCGAACTCTTCGAGCGGCTGGGCGACCGTCGTCAGGTAGGGCCTCAGCGCGCTCATCCAATCGAAGTCGTCGAAGCCGACGATCGAGACATCGCCGGGAATGTCGAGGCTGAGCCCGCGCGCCGCCTTGAGCGCGGCCAGCGCCGAGACGTTGGTCAAGGCGAAGATGGCGGTCGGCGGATCGGCGCGGTGCAGGTCCTGCTCGACCGCGCCGCGCAGGGCGTCGAGGCTGTGGCCGCCGACGCAGATGCGGGCGCGGTCGGCGGCGCCGACCTCCTCCAGCGCCTGCCGGCAGCCGGCGACGCGCGCGCCGATGTTCTTCAGCGCGACCGAATGGGCGAGGATGACGATGTCGCGGTGGCCGAGCTCGACCAGGTGGCGCGTCGCCGCATAGGCGCCGGAGAAGCAGTCGGCGAGGACCGCGTCGAGGCCGGGCGCGACGTCGCCGCGGTCGATCAGCGCCGTCGGCGGCAGGTGGCCGGCTTCGGCGCCCTCGCGTAGCGCGCGCACCGAATCGTCGCTCGCCGGCACCACCAGGAGCCCGTCGATGCTGCGTGAGATGAGGGCCTCGATGCGCCGGCGCTCGACCGCGACGTCCTCGTTGGAGGAAACGAGCAGGAGATCGTAGCCGCTTTCCTCGGCCTGCTCCTCGACGCCATGCACCAGGCCGGCGAAGAAGACGTTGGTGATGTCGGGGACCACCATGCCGACCAGGCGGGTCGCGGCGCCGCGCAACGAGCTCGCGGCGCGGTTGGGCCGGTAGCCCAGCGCCTCGATCGCGGCGAGCACGGCGCGGCGGCTTTGCTCGCCGACCGGGCGCTTGCCGTTGACGACGTTGGAGGCGGTGGCGACGGAGACTCCGGCGCGCAGGGCCACGTCGCGTATGGTCGACGCCCTCCTTGGCACGCTTCCGTCCCTCGATCGCGCCCTTGCGGGCGATCTATAACGTTATAGACGCTAGGCCGGAACGGCGTCGCGAGTCAAGCGATTCGGCTTCAGCTCTTTTCGATCGGCTTGCTGCGCGAGCGCATGACCGTCTCGCGCTGGGCGCGGCGGCAGGAGAGCGGCGGCAGGCCGCGCAGGACCAGCTCCGCGTCGGCGACCGTCTGGCGGCCGATTTCCAACAGCGAATCCGGCAGCGCGCCGGCGCGGTGGGGCGACAGCAACAGGCCCTCGAGCTTGCGCGCGGGGTCGTCGAGCGGCGCCGGCTCGATGGGGAAGACGTCGGTGGCGGCGCGGAAGCGGCCGCTTGCGACCGCGCTGAGCAGCTCGGGAAAGTCGACCACCGCGGCGCGGCTCATCACCAAGAGCACGCTCCCCGGCCGGATCAGCGCGAACTCGCGCCGACCGAGGAAGCCTTGGTTATCGCTGGTGGCGGCGGCGAAGACGGCGATCACCTGCGAGGTCGACAGCGCTTCGTCGAGCGACGCCGGCTTGACGCCGAAACCGGCCATGAAATGGTCGGACACCCACGGGTCATAGGCTTTCACCTTGCAGCCGAACGGCTGAACCAACGGCGCGAAGGCGCGCGCGAGGTCGCCGAAGCCGATCAGGCCGACGTCGGCGCCGTAGAGCGAGAAGCAGCCGACCGCCCCGTCGAGCAGCCATTTCTCCTTCCCCGCGCGCATCGCGCGGTCGGCGGCGGTCACGCCGCGGCAAAGGTCGATCGCCATGCCGAGCGCCATCTCCGCCACCGGCCGGGCGAAGGCCGAGCTCGGCGCGAGCACGTGAATTCCGCGCGCGAAGCAGGTCTCGTAATCGACGTTCTGGAGGAAATTGGTCTCGACGTTGACGATCGCCCTGAGCTTCGGCGCGCGGTCGAGCCGCGCCTTGGGCATGTCGGTCTGGCCGATCAGCACCTCGGCTTCGGGCAGCGTCGTTTCGAGCCGCTCGGCCGGCATCTGGCCGGCGCCTTCGTGGACCGCCAGCTCGCCGAGCCCCTCGAGCCGCGCCCACAGCGCGTCGTCGAATATCTCCTTTAGCGCCCGAGGGCTCGGATCGACGACGATGATCGGTTTGGCCATAGACGCTTCCTCCCGCTCGGCGGGCCGCTCCGGTCGGCGCCGCCGGTCCCCACACCTAAATCGATATAGAGCGCGACGCAAGGCGGGCGCAGGTCGGCCGCGGGGACCGTATCAGGGGCTTGTCGGCCCCGCTCAGCGCGCGGGGCGGCAATGGGCGAAGGCGTCGAGGCCGGCGATCACCGCGCAGCCGAGCAGGACGTACTGGGCGATGGCGAAGGGCAGGCTCGGCGCCTCGGCGTTGGCGATCCAGTAGGCGATCGCTGCGCCGGCCAGCGCAGCCGTCACCGCCGTCAGCCCGAAGCCGCCATTCCGCCGCCGATCCATGCCGAGCCCCCTGGGCGAGATCGTCGGCCGGTTCGCGCCGCCGTCTTTGTCGCCAGCGGGCGCGGTCGACCCCTTGCGATCCGCGCCCGCGATCTAGCAGGCGCGAATTGGCGTTCCGTAGTGGAAATAACTCGAATTTGCTCAAATCGCCGGCGGCGCTCGCGCCGCTCAGCCGCCGCGCCCCGCCTTCGACAGCGTGGCGAACTCCTTGTCGCTGAGATCGACGCCCGCCGCGGCGACGTTCTCTTCGAGATGGGCGACTTTCGAGGTGCCGGGGATCGGCAGGATGACCGGGCTGCGCCTGAGCAGCCAGGCGAGCGCGATCTGACCCTGCGTCGCGCGATGGGCGCGGGCGATCGCGTCGAGCGCGCCGCCGGGCCGGGTCAGCTCGCCCGCCGCCAGCGGGAACCAGGGGATGAAGCCGACGCCGTGCTTCTCGCAGTAGTCGAGGACGGCTTCGCTGGCGCGATCGGCGAGGCTGTAGCGGTTCTGCACCGTCGCCACCGGAAAGAACTTCGACGCCGCCTCGATCTCGGCGACCGACACTTCGCTCAAGCCGGCGAAGCGGATGATCTTCGCGTCGATCAGCGACTTCACCGCGTCGAACTGCTCGTCGCGCGGCGTCTTGGGGTCGATGCGGTGCAGCTGCCACAGGTCGATGGTGTCGACGCCGAGATTGCGGCGGCTCTTGTGCGCCTGCTGGATGAGGTAATCCGGCCGCCCCAGCGGGATCCATTGTTCGGGTCCGGTGCGGGTCAGCCCGCCCTTGGTGGCGACGACGAGGCCGCGATAGGGATGCAGCGCTTCGCGGATGAGCAGCTCGGAGACGTCGGGGCCGTAGGAATCGGCGGTGTCGATGAAGTCGACGCCGAGCTCGGGCAGGCGCTTCAGCGTGCGCAGCGCCTCGGCGCGGTCGGCGGGCTCGCCCCAAACGCCGCGCCCGGTCACCCGCATCGCGCCGAAGCCGAGCCGATGGACGGCGAGCTCGCCGCCGATCTTGAACAGGCTGGATTGTCTTGCGTCGCTCACCGGCTTTCTCCGTCGTTTCCGCAGGTCGCGCAGACATGGGGGCCGGCGGCGGACGCTTCAAGGCCAGCGCGCCAGCGGCGGCAGCGAGGAGAGGATGGCGGCGACGGCGCCGCCGGTCTTCAGCCCGAAGGTGGCGCCGCGATCGTAGAGCAGGTTGAACTCGACATAGCGGCCGCGGCGGACGAGCTGCTCCTCGCGCTCCGCTTCCGTCCACGGCTCGGCGAAGTTGCGGCGAACGATGTCGGCGTAGAGCGTCGCGAAGGTCTCGCCGAGGTCGCGGACGAAAGCGAAGACGGCGTCGAAGGCGCAATCCGGCCCGTCGCCGCCGATGTCGAGATCGTCGAAAAAGACGCCGCCGATTCCGCGCGGCTCGCCGCGGTGCGGCAGGAAGAAATATTCGTCGCACCACGCCTTGAAGCGCGGGTAGGAGGCGACGCTCGGGTGGCGCGCGCACAGCGCGCGCAACGTTTCGTGAAAGAGGACGGCGTCGCGATCGTCGGCGCGCCGGCGCGCCTCCAGCATCGGCGTCAGGTCGGCGCCGCCGCCGAACCACGCCTTGCGGGTGACGACGAAGCGCGCGTTCATGTGGACGGTGGGGACGCGCGGGCTCCAGGGGTGGGCGATCGCCGAGACGCCGGAGGCCCAGAAGCGCGGGTCGGCGTCGGCGCCGGGGATGCGCTTGGCGAACTCCGGCGCGAAGGCGCCGTAGACGGTCGAGACATGGACGCCCATCTTCTCGAACACGCGGCCTCTGAGCATCGCCGCGCGGCCGCCGCCCCCCGGCGCGCCGCTGGCGTCGAGACGCGTCCACGGCTCGAAGACGAAGCGCCCCGGCGGCCGGTCGGGCGCGCCGACCGGGTCCTCGTCCTCCAGCGCTTCCATCGCCGCGATCAGCTTCGATTGCAGCGCTTCGAACCCGCGCCGCGCCGCCTGCTTGCGATCGTCCAGCGCCGCGCTCGAGTCCATCGCGCTTCCGTCCGCTTCAGCCCGCCGCGCGCACCCGCGCGACCAAACGCTCGACATGGGCGAGCGGCGTCTCGGGCGGGACGCCGTGGCCGAGGTTGAAGATATGGGCGCGGCCGGAAAAGCCGGAGAGCACGCGGTCGATTCCCTCGTCGAGCGCGCGCCCGCCGGCGAGAAGCGCCAGCGGGTCGAGATTGCCTTGCAGCGCGAAGCGTTCCGGCAGCGCCGCGGCGGCGGCGCGCGGCTCGGTCGCCGCGTCGAGGCCGATCGCGGAGACGCCGAGCAGGCCGGCGAACTTGCCGAGCTGCGTCGCCGCGCCGCGCGGGAAGGCGATGATCGGCGCCTCGGGCGCTTCGGCGCGCACCTTGGCGACGAGGCGCGCGATCGGCGCGACCGACCAGCGCTCGAATTCCGCCGGCGGCAGCGCGCCCGCCCAGGAATCGAAAATTTGCACCGCCTCCGCGCCGGCGCGGATCTGGCGAACGAGATAGGCGGCGGACGCGTCGATCAGGCGGTCGATCAGCGCCGCGAACAGCTCCGGCTGGCGATAGGCGACGAGCCGCGCCGGCGCCTGCTCCGGCGTGCCGCGCCCCGCCACCATGTAGCTCGCCACCGTCCACGGCGCGCCGCAGAAGCCGATCAGCGCCGTCTCGGCCGGCAGGCTGGCGCGGACGCGCTCGACCGTCTCGAACACCGGCGCGAGCCGCGCCCAATCGGGCTCGTCGCCGAGCGCGGCGAGGTCGGCGGCGCTGGCGATCGGCTTGAGGCGCGGCCCCTCGCCCGCTTCAAACCACACGCTCGCCCCCAGCGCGTCGGGAACGACGAGGATGTCGGAGAACAGGATCGCCGCGTCGAAGCCGAAGCGGCGCACCGGCTGCAAGGTCGCTTCCGTCGCGCGCTTGGCGTCGTAGCAGAAGTCGAGGAACGACGGACTTTGCGCCCGCAGCGCGCGATACTCGGGAAGATAGCGCCCCGCCTGGCGCATCAGCCAGATCGGCGGCGTCTTGCGGCGGACGCCGGCGAGCGCGGCGAGGAGCGGCTTCGTCGGCGTGGGCTCGGGCGAGGGGAGGGAGGTCATGGAATCCTTGGCGCGCCTGTCTCAAGACGTCGGGCTAGAGCCTCTTGCCGTTTGTTGGAATCGAGAGACGCACCCTCATCCGGCGCTTCGCGCCACCTTCTCCCGCAAGCGGGAGAAGGGATTGGCGGCGGCGCCTCCGCCCCCTCTCCCGCTTGCGGGAGAGGGTCGGGGTGAGGGGTTGCTTCAACCCGAAAGCAACGCGCTCTAGCCGCGTCGACCCCTCGGCGTCAAGCCGTCCTGTCGGGCGGTAGTGTCTCAGTTTGAAATCGACCTGACGAGGAAATACACCGCGTAGTCACCTGCGAGGAAGAAAACGGCGGCGACCGCCGCTATCGCAACAAGGCTAAATGATACGCCTATCGCGCCGCGCCTACCGAAATTGTTCATGAACTCCCTGCGTGTATACCAGAGAAAAACCGGGACACACGCAAAAGCCCAGACTGCCACTCGCCAATGTGGCGCGTTCCAATAGCCGTAGTAAATCGGCCCGCTTAAGGTGAGCGCGACCGGAAGCAGCATGCTTAAGAAAACAACTCGCATCAATTAGGGCCTCGGGGCACTGCGCCCGTCCTCCGACGCGCTGTCGACGTCGCGCGCCTTCCGCATCAAAGCCGCGCCTATTCCGCCGCCTTCCTCATCTCCGGATAGACGCAGCGCGGCGCGGCGGCGGCGTCCGCGCGCGGCACCGGCATGACCCGCGCCTCCTCGAAGGGCAGCTCGAGCGTCTTCCACACGTCGACCAGCGCCTCGACCAACGCCGCCGCCTGCGCTTCGCTGTGGCGCGGCGTCGGGGTGATGCGCAGCCGCTCTGCCCCGCGCGCGACCGTCGGGTAGTTGATCGGCTGGATGTAGATCGCGTGGCGGCGCAGCAGAAGCTCGCTCGCGGCGCGGCACTTCTTGGCGTCGCGCACCATCACCGGCACGATGTGCGAGGGGTTGTCGAGCACCGGCAGGCCGGCGGCGCTGAGCGCGTGCTTGACCGTCTGCGCCATCCGTTGGTGGCGCTCGCGCTCGGCGCCGGACGCCTTGAGGTGGCGCACCGCCGCCAGGGCGCCCGCGGCGACGCTCGGCGGCAAGGTGGTGGAGAAGATGAACGGCGCGGCGTAGGAGCGCAGCGCGTCGATCAGCGCCGCCGAGCCCGCGACATAGCCGCCGAGATTGCCGAAGCCCTTGGCGAGCGTGCCTTCGATGGCGTCGAGCTCGCCCATCAGCCCCTCGCGCTCGGCGACGCCGGCGCCGCGCGGCCCGTACATGCCGACCGCATGCACCTCGTCGATGTAGGTGAAGGCGCCATATTGCTTCGCCAGCGCGACGATCTTGGCGATCGGCGCGATGTCGCCGTCCATCGAATAAAGGCTCTCGAACACGATCAGCTTGGCGCGCTCGATCGGCTCGGCGGCGAGCAGCGCTTCGAGATGGGCGACGTCGTTGTGGCGCCAGATCTTCTTTTCGCAGCCGGCGCGGCGGACGCCCTCGATCATCGAATTGTGGTTGAGCGCGTCGGAGAGGATGAGGCAGTCCGGCAACAGCGCGCCGATGGTCGAGATGCCGGCGAGGTTGGAGATCCAGCCGGAGGTGAAGACCAGCGCCGCCTCCTTGCCGTGGAGGTCGGCGAGCTCGCGCTCCAGCATCACGATCGGGTGATGGGTGCCGGAAATGTTGCGGGTGCCTCCGGCGCCGGCGCCGTGGGCGCGCGCGGCGCGCGTCGCCGCCTCGACCACGGCGGGATGGCAGCCCATGCCGAGGTAGTCGTTGGAGCACCAGACGACGACCTCGCGCGGGGCGTTCTCCTCGCCCGGCGGCCGCCACAGCGCGATCGGGAACCGCGACGCGTCGCGCTCGAGATCGGCGAAGATCCGGTAGCGGTCTTCGCGCTTCAACGCGTCAATCGCGTCCTGGAAACGCCGCTGATAATCCATCGTCGCTCTGTCCTCGAACCGCGCCCAAGGCGCGCCGCCTCAAGTCGACGGCGTCCCTGCGGCGCCCGCGGCTTCTCGCCTAACCCGCGACCGGCCGGCGAGCAAGGGCGGCTCGCGCGGGTTTGATGGCGCGGGCCGACCGTCGCCGCCGCCGCGCCGCCGCCCGCTTTATATTTGCTCCAAGTCAAAAACCGTAGCAAAAATCGCAGCGGAACCAAAGTCCGAGCGCGCCAGACGTCGCGCCTCGCGGTCGGCGGGGCGCGACGTTATGTCCTAGCGGCCGGGGGCGGGCAGGAAGCCCGGCGGCAGGCTCGCGGCGAGGCTGCGGCCCGCCTCGGCCCCAAGGCGCGCGGCGTCGGCGGGCGCGCCCGAGAGGCGCGTCTCGAACGATTCCGAACCGTCCTCGCGCAAGACCTGGCCGGCGAGCGCCAGCGCGCCGTCGAGGAAGCGCGCGTGCCCGGCGATGGGAGCGCGGCAGGAGCCGCCGAGCGCGGCGAGGAAGGCGCGCTCGGCGGAGAGCGCCGTCGCCGTCGCGGCGTCGGAGATGGCGGCGAGGGCGGCGAGCGTGCGCGCGTCGTCGCGGCGGGCGGTGAGCGCGATCGCGCCCTGGCCGACCGCGGGCAGGAACGTCTCGAGGTCGAGCGCGGCGCGGGCGCGATCGGCGAGGCCGAGGCGCTTCAAGCCGGCGAGCGCGAGCAGCGTCGCGTCGACCGCGCGCGTCTCCGCCTTGCGAAGGCGGGTCTCGACGTTGCCGCGCAGCAGCTCGACCTTGAGGTCGGGCCTCAAGCGCCGCGCCTGCGCCTGGCGGCGCAGCGAGGCGGCGCCGAGCCGCGCGCCCGGCGGCAGGGCGGCGAAGGCGCCGGCGACGGCCGAAACGAAGGCGTCGCGCGCGTCCTCGCGCGGCAGGTAGCCGGCGATCGTCACCCCGTCGGGCAGGTCGGTCGGCAGGTCCTTGGCCGAATGGACGGCGAAGTCGATTCGACCGGCGACCAGCGCCGCGTCGATCTCCTTGGTGAACAGGCCCTTGCCGCCCGCCTCGGCGAGCGGCCGGTCGCGGATGAGGTCGCCGGCGGTGCGGATCGCCTCGACGCCGATCGCCGCTTCCTCGCAACGAAACGCCGCGGCGAGCCGGCGGCGCGCCTCATCGGCCTGAGCGAGGGCGAGCGGCGAGCCGCGCGCGCCGAGGGTGAAGAGGAAGGCCATGGGCAAGGCCATAAGGCGGAACGGGCGCGCGGGCTAGGGGGAGGGGGGCGCCGCTGTGCGCCCGCGTCATTCCCGGCGGCTGCGCGGCGGCCGATCCGGAATCTAGCAGGCTGTTGAAAAACTCATTTCCGCCGCAGTTTGATTCTGTTTCGGACTCCGTTGGAGTCCGTTGTGTTCACGCTTTCGCCCCCGCGCGGCGGACCTTTTCAACACCCTGCTAGGGGCCGTGTCCTGGGTCAAGCGCCTTCTTGGGTTATACGTTGACAGTGCGCTTAATGCGATTGCGGCAAGGCGGGGATGACCACACGGACAAGACGGGACACAGCGGCAAGGCTGCGAACGATGGACGGAGGCGTCAGTTAATTGCAGTGTCATCGGAATCCCCGCCGGAAGCCCGGAACCCCGGGCTTATGGCGTCAAAACCATGCTCGATACAATTCCATAATTGGCTCAATGAACGTCTCCACTGGCCGGCAGTCAACTAGGTGACGACATGGACTACCCTTGTATACATCTTTTACATCATAAACGTTTGACCATTTGTATACGTCTGTCTCATATGCCGTGGCGGTTACGGGCACCTTCTTTGCGTGCTTCGTTCCGTTGCACAGTTTACGTATCGTTGAAAACATTGGATGTTCGTACACCTTTCTTGAGACGTCATCCGCTGGGGTCTTCGCTACAGGCCAATTTTTGCTCGAATCCGGACCAAATCCTGGAGAAATCCATTCCCGTAGATGGTTGACAATCATAATGATAGCAATGATATCTTCGGTCCTCTTTTCCGAATCGTCACAATACTTCTTGAACCATTTTTCGACCATATCGAACAAGTCCTTAGCGTTGTCGACATCAAAAATCTGTGACATTTCTCCTGCTACCTCCTCATGTCAGGATGAACAACTCCTCACCCACTGCGGCGTATCTGCGCTCTCGGAGTTACCGCGACAGCTTACTCAATCCCCAACTAGATCGCGCAATGCGAATAGGCACCGGAGCGCGCGGAACGGACCTCGCCGTCGATCTCTTGGTTGCGAAAATTCCAAACCGGAGAGGCTGTCAATGATGGCCTTCGGTCACCGCCTTCGGCGGCGCGCCCGAAGGGCGCGTCATTGACAGCCTCTCCGGTTTGGAACAGCGACGCTCTCCAAGAGATCGACGGCGAGGTCCGTTCCGCGCGCGGCCGCCGCGCGTCGGCCCGGTCGCATCCGCTCGCGCGGCGCTCCAGTCCGGTTCGCCCGGTGCCGCCGGTCCATTGGCGCCGCATACGGACCGGACAGCCGGGGGGGCAAGCCCGGCCATGACGGCGGAGGGCGGGCGATCCCGCATACCCTCACGTCGTCCGGCGTCTGAACAGCCACGCCGCCGCGGCCAGCGTCACGACGCCGATCGCCGCCATCGGCCAATATTGCGGGACGAGCGAAGCGACGTCGGCGCCTTCTAGGAACACCGTGCGCGCCACCACCAAGAAGTAGCGCATCGGGTTGATCAGCGTCAGCTGCTGCTCCCAGACCGGCATGTTGGCGATCGGGGTGGCGAAGCCGGAGAGGATGATCGACGGCACCATGAACAGGAACACGCCGAGCAGCGCCTGCTGCTGCGTCGCCGCGAGCGAGGAGATCATGAGCCCGACGCCGGCGACGGCGACGACGAACAGGAAGAGGCCGAGATAGAGGGCGATGAGGCCGCCGCGCAGCGGCACGTCGAACCACCACACCGCCGCGGCGACGATCACGGAGGCCTCGACCAAGCCGATCAGCAGGCCTGGCAGGCCCTTGCCGATCAGGATGTCGACCTGCCTCAGCGGCGTCACCAGCAACTGGTCGAAGGTGCCGGTCTCGCGCTCGCGCGCCACCGACAGCGACACCACCAAAAGCGTGACGATCTGGGTGAGCAGGCCGACGATGCTGGGCAGAAAGAACCAGCGCGAGCTCAAGGTCGGGTTGTAGCGCGCGCGCATCTCGAGCGCGGCGGGCGGCGCCCGGCCGCCGTGGGCGGCGGCCCAGGCGAGCGAGAAGTCGGCGACGATCGAGCCGACGTAGCCTTCGATCAGCAGCGCGGTGTTGGAATTGCGGCCGTCGACGATCACCTGCACCGGGGCCGGCCGGCCGGTGAGGAGATCGCGGGTGAAGCGGCGGTCGATGGTCAGCGCCAGCGCGATTTGGCGCGAGTCGATCAGCGCGTCGATCTCTTCGGCGCTGTTCAGCGTCGCCGCGAGATGGAAGGTCGGCGAGCCGACGAAGCGCGCGACCAGGTCGCGCGAGGCCTCGCTCGCGTCCTGGTCGTAGATGGCGATCGGCGCCCGGTCGAGGTCGTAGGTCGCCGCGTAGCCGAAGATGACAAGCTGCACCAGCGGCGGCAGGATCAGCACGGTGCGGCTCTTGCGGTCGCGCATCACCGCGAGCAGCTCCTTGACGACGAGGGCGAGGACGCGGCGCCACATCGCGGTCAATCCAGCCGCTTGCGCGCCAGCGCGCGCGCCGCGCCGAGGAACGCCGCCGCCATCACGATCAGCGCGAGCGCGTTGGGCAGGATGACGCTCCACACGTCGCCGGCGAGGAAGGCGGTCTGCAGGATGGCGACGAAGTAGCGCGCGGCGACCAGGCAGGTGACGATCTGGATCGCCGGCGGCATCGAGTTGATGTCGAAGATGAGGCCGGAGAGGATCAGCGCCGGCAGGAAGGTGGCGAGGATCGCCACCTGGCAGGCGACGAACTGGTTGCGGGCGAAGGTCGAAATGAACAGCCCCATGCCGAGCGCGGCGAGCATGAACAGCGCCGAGGCGCCGGTCAGGGTCGCGAGCGAGCCGCGCAACGGCACGTCGAACAGCCCCATGGCGATCGCCACCGACGCCGCCATGCCGCCCATCCCCAGGACGAAGTAGGGGACGAGCTTGGAGAGGATGATCTCGTGGATGGCGACGCGCGTGACCAGCAGCGCCTCCATGGTGCCGCGCTCCCATTCGCGCGCCACCACCAGGGCGGTGAGCATCGCGCCGGTCAAGGTCATGATCACCGCGATCAGACCGGGGACGATGAAGTCGCGGCTGTTCGCCGCCGGGTTGAAGCGCATCTGCGGCTCGACGTCGATCAGCGTCGGCGACGGCCGGCCGTTCTCGCGCGCTTCCGCCGCGAGCCAGCCCGTCCACGTCTGCTGCACGTAGCCCTCGACGATGCGGGCGTTGTTGGCGTCGACGCCGTTGACGATGACGCCGATCGGCGACTGGCCCTGCGAGAGGGCGCGGCGCGCGAAGTCGCTCGGCAGCCAGAGCAGGCCCTGCGCCTCGCGCGCGCGCATCGCGCGCTCGGCCTCCTGCGCGGCGAGGAAGCGTCGCGGCTCGAAATAGGGCGACTGCGCGAAGGCGCCGGCGAAACTCTGAGCGAGCGCGGTCGGCCGCGCGGTCGTCACCGCCAGCGGCACGTCGGCGGCGTCGAGCGAGATGCCGTAACCGCAGAGAAGCAGCAGCAGCGCCGGCACCAGGAAGGCGATGGCGATCGCCGAAGGGTCGCGCCAGATCTGCACGAACTCCTTGCGCAAGAGCCCGCGCAGGCGGCGAAGCGCGTCGCCGCTCATGACGCCGGCGTCGGCTGGGCGGCCGCCTCGATCATGGCGATGAACGCCTCCTCCATGGTCGGGTCGGGCCGATCGAGCGTCCGCGCGGCGGCCTTGATCGCGTCGGGCGCGCCTTCGGCGAGCACCGCGCCCTGGGCCATGATGGCGAGGCGGTCGCAGTACTCCGCCTCCTCCATGAAGTGGGTGGTCACCAGCGCGGTGACCCCCCGCTCGGCGAGCGCGTTGATGCGCCGCCAGAATTCACGCCGCGCGAGCGGATCGACGCCCGAGGTCGGCTCGTCGAGGAAAAGGATCTCCGGCTCGTGCATCAGCGCGCAGGCGAGCGCGAGGCGCTGCTTGAAGCCGAGGGGCAGGTCGCGCGCGTTGGCCGCGAGGCGGTCGGCGAAGCCGAACTCCTCGATCGCCCAATCGAGGCGCGCGCGCTGGCGCTGGCCGTAAAGCCCGTAGACGCTGGAGAAGAAGCGCAGGTTGCGCTCGACCGAGAGGTCGCCGTAGAGCGAGAACTTCTGCGCCATGTAGCCGATGCGCGCGCGCGCCGGCGCGGCGGCCTTGCGCAGGTCGAAGCCGGCGACCTTCAGCGCGCCGCCGCTGGGCGGCAGCAGGCCGCACAGCATGCGGAAGGTGGTCGACTTGCCGGCGCCGTTGGCGCCGAGCAGGCCGAAGATCTCGCCACGCGCGACGCGGAAGCTGATTGCGTCGACGGCGACGAAATCGCCGAAGCGGCGGCTGAGATGGTCGACCGCGATGACGTCCTCGCGCGGCGCGGGGGGACGCGTCGGCGGCCGCGGCGCGGCGGCGGCGCGCTCGCGGGCGCCGCCGTCGCTGAGCTCGGCGACGAAGCTGTCCTCGAAGCGCGGCGGCGTCGGCGCGAAGGCGAGCCCTGGCAGGTCGGAAACCAGCGTCGCCGCGTCGGGCGGCTTCGCCTCCGCCGTCACCACCCGCACCCGGCTGCCCTGGATCACCGAATCGATGACGCCCGGCGCGCGCGCCAGGCGCTCCTGCAACCGTCGCCGGTCGACCGCGGCGGAGGCGTAGTAGCTGCGCCCCGCGGAGCGGGCGGCGAAGGCGCCCGGCGGGCCGCGGTCGATCAGCCGGCCTTCGTAAAGCAGCAGCACCGTCTCGCAGCGCTCGGCCTCGTCGAGATAGGCGGTGGAGAAGAGCACGCTTGTGCGCGTCTCGCGCGTCAGGTGGTCGATGATCCGCCACAGCTCGCGGCGCGACACCGGATCGACGCCGACCGTCGGCTCGTCGAGCAGCAGCAGCTCCGGGGCGCGCACCAGCGTGCAGGCGAGGCCGAGCTTCTGCTTCATCCCGCCCGACAGCCGCCCGGCGCGCCGGTCGGCGAACGGCCCGAGCGCGGTCATGCGCAGGAGCTCGGCGTAGCGCGCCGGCCGCTCGGCGGCGGCGACGCCCTGCAAGTCGGCGTAGAGATCGAGGTTCTGCCGGACGCTGAGGTCCTCGTAGAGGCCGAAGCGCTGCGGCATGTAGCCGACGCGCGCCTGCGCGGCGAGCGGGTCGCGCCCGACGTCGATTCCGAGCGCTTCGATCCTCCCCGCGTCGGGGCGCAGAAGGCCGGCGACAAGCCGCATCAGCGTGGTCTTGCCGGCGCCGTCGGGGCCGATCAGGCCCGTCACCGCGCCGCGCGCCGCTTCCGCCGATACGCCGTCGAGCGCGGCGATGACCCGCTTGCCGGCGCGGAAGACCCGGCGGACGTCGGTGAGCCGCAGCGCCGGCGCGCTCTCAGCGGAGGGCGGCATCGTCGGGAACGCAGCCGGGCGGCGGCGCGCTCGCCTGGGAGGCGAAGTCGATGTGGACGGTGGCGGGCATGCCCAGCCTGAGCTCCCCCTTCGCGTCGCAGACGTAGACCCGCAGCTGGTAGACGAGGGCGGCGCGCAGCTCGGGCGTCTCGACCGTCTTCGGCGTAAACTCGGCGGTGGGCGAGAGATAGCCGACCCAGCCGTCGTAGCGATGGTCGGGGTAGCTGTCGGAGGTCACGGTCGCGCGCAGGCCGAGGCGGATGCGGCCGAGCGCGCTCTCCGGCGCGTAGGCGCGCACCCACAAGGGGCTCGACAGCGCGATGGTGAGCGCCGGCGTGGCGGGCGAGGCCATGTCGCCCGGCTCGAGGATGCGGTCCTCCACCACGCCGTCGTATTGCGCATAGAGGCGGGTGTCGTCGAGCTGGCGCTGCGCCAGCGCGACCGCCGCCTCGGCCGCCTGACAGGCGGCGCGCGCCGCGGCGACGTCCTCGACGCGCGGCCCCTCCACCGCCAGCGCGTAGGCCTGTTTGGCGGCTTCGTACTGATGGCGTGCCGCCTCGAAAGCCGCCTTGGCGTCGTCGCGCTGCTGGATCGTCCCGGAATTGCTGGCGACAAGGTCGGCGAAGCGCTTGTAGGTCGCTTCGTCGTTGCGGTAGGTGATCTCGATCGCTTCCATGGTCGCTTTCGCCTGGGCGATCTCCTCGGGGCGCGAGCCCGCTTCGAGCTTGGCGAGCGTCTGGCGCAGATTGTCGCGCGTCCCCTTGGCCTGGTCGAGCGCCGCCTGGTAGCGCGAGTCGTCGAGGGTCGCGAGCAGGTCGCCGGGTTTGACAGGCGAGCCTTCCTCAACCTTGATCGAGACGACGACGCCGGAAGCGTTGAAGGCGGGCTGGACCTCGCGGATGTCGACGTCGCCGTAAAGGGTGAGCGTCTCGGCGCCGTCGCCGGCTTGGCGATGGAGATAGAACCAGGCGCCGCCTCCGAGCGCCGCGACGACCAGCAGGGCGAGGAGGATGCGGACGGGCTTCGGCATGATCGGCGTCCGGCGTTGGCCGCGACTCGCCGGGCCGGCGTCCGGCCGCCCGGCGGATCGAGCTGAGCATAGCCGCCATGGCCGGACTTGACGCAGCTCAAATCGCGCCGGGCGCGGCCGCCTCCGACGGCTCGCTCTCGCCTTATCGCCCGGCGGCGTCGAGGAGGTCGAGCGTGTGGGGGTCCTCGCGGCCGTCGCAGAAGCGGCGCAGCGCGCGGGCGAAGACGCTGTCGGCGTCGCCGGCGGCGCGCGCGAACAGCGTCATCGACGAGCGGAACTTCATGTCGTCGGGCGAGGGGAAGATCGCGCCGAGCGGCCGGCCCTCGAGCGCCAGCGTCGCCTCCACGCAGGCGATCAGCCGCGGCCCGAGCGCCGGGTGGGCGAGGTAGGCGCGCGCCTCGGCGAGCGAGCTTACGCCGTAGGCCTCGGCCATCGACGAGCGCCCGAGGCCGCGCATCTGCGGGAAGACGAACCACATCCAATGGGAGCGTTTCGCGCCGGCGCGAAGCTCGGCGAGCGCCTGGTCGAAGACGTGCGCTTGCGCGTTGACGAAGCGGGCGAGATCGAACGGGTCGCGGGCGGTCATGAGCCGCATCTTAGCGCGCCGCGCCGACAACCGCGAGGTTCGACGCCTATTTCAGAACTTCGGCGCGGAAGGAGGCTTGTCGACGAAGGCGCGCGCGCTCAGCGCTGCGCTCGCCATCGCGTTGCCGAGCCGCATGATCGCGGCGCGGATCGCTTCGTTCTGCGACGCCTCGAACAGTCCCGGCTTGATCTCGATCGACCCGGAGAGCGTCGCCGAGTCGAGGACGACGGCGAAGGCGAATTCTCGCACCGCGCCGGTCTTCGGGTCGCGGACGTGATCGTAGACATGCACCGACATGGCGTTCTCTGCCTTTCGCGCCGCAGTAGACCGCCTCCCCGGCGGGAAGTCGAATCGGATCGCGCCGGGTCGCGCCGCCGCTCACGCGGCGGCGAGCTGGTCGCTGGAGGGGAAGAGGTTGGCGATGTCGATGACGCCGATGAGGCGGCCTTCCATGGCGATGACGCCGCGCAGATAGAGCTTGGCGGTCTCGGCGGCGACGTCGGGGGTCGGCTGGATCTGCTCTTCGTCGGCGGTGAAGATGTCGGACACGCCGTCGACCAGCAGGCCGGCGACCTGGCTGCCGGCTTCGGCGACGATGATGACGTGGCGGGCGGTCGGCTCGGTGGGGGGGAAGCCCAGCCGGACCGCCAGGTCGATGATCGGCAGCACCACGCCGCGCAGGTTGACCACGCCGAGCACGAACATCGGCGCGTGCGGCAGCGCGGTGGCCGGGGTCCAGCCGCGGATCTCCCGCACCGAAGTGGTGCCGAGGCAGAATTCCTGCGAGCCGATGTTGAAGGCGATCAGCTCGCTGC
>Ga0326727_10006384_pt1 | contig 32425 bp, 36 predicted proteins | sample MB2enrmetagenome_FD_207643 | JGI IMG/M metagenome (GOLD analysis project Ga0326727, IMG submission 207643) | Lab enriched peat soil microbial communities from McLean, Ithaca, NY, United States - MB29MY | ecosystem: Environmental > Terrestrial > Soil > Wetlands > Peat | place: USA: New York...
GCAGGGCAAGAAAGAATCACAGCCCCAGACGACAAGGCTATTCTAGCTGGACGATCGCCTATCACGATTTTGTTTGCATGATGACCCAACAAGAAACCCCGGGCTTTAGCCCGGGGAGTACGTCATTATACCCTTGCGCATCCATGCGCGCATACGTCGGGGCACCCATTATTTGCCGGAGGATGTATTATCTGGTATCATAAGGGCATGACAATAACCTGGATAATAACAATCGTGGTGGTATTGGTGCTTCTGTGGCTCATTTTGGCCTATAACGGGCTCGTTCAGGCGCGTAACAGGGCGCAGGAGGGATATTCAGACATTGATGTCCAGTTGAAGCGCCGCTATGACCTCATCCCGAACCTGGTCTCCACCGTGCAGGGCTATGCTGCACACGAAAAGACGGTTTTTGAGGACGTCACGAAGGCGCGCTCGCAGGCGATGCAGGCGACCGGCACGGACAAGGCGGGTGCGGAGAATCAGCTCTCGGGTGCTTTGAAATCGCTTTTCGCCGTCGCAGAAAATTATCCCGATCTCAAAGCGAATCAGAATTTCCTCAGCTTACAGAACGAGCTGACCGACACGGAAGACAAGATCCAGGCCGCCCGCCGTTTCTACAACGGCATGGTTCGCGACTTCAACATCAAACTTCAGGTCTTCCCGACAAATATCTTTGCAAATATGTTTGGTTTTACTAAGATGGATTTCTTCGGCACGGATCTCAGCGACGCGGAGAAACAGCCGGTTTCTGTAAAGTTCTAAAATACTATGGGGCATATGTTTTTGAGGCAAGGAAGATTAATTGCCTCAAAAACATATGCCCCATAGTATTTTAGAATGGTATCGACCGGCTGTTTCTCCGCTTGAATAATATAAAGAAGAAAAGAAAAAAATGGCTGCGAATTTATATACATTACAATCTTCGAATGTGCGCAGGACGTGGATGCTTTTCGTCGTGTTCTTTCTTGTGGTCGGTGGGCTTGGATATGCGATCTCGATGTATTATGGAGACCCGAGTTTTTTGATATTCGCCGTCATCTTCAGCATCGTTTACTCGTTCATCAGCTATTATTCGTCCGCATCGATCGCGCTTGGGCTCGCGCGCGCGAAGGAAATCCAAAAGAGCGATAACCCGATGCTGTGGAACGTCGTGGAAAATCTTGCGATCACCGCGGGTCTTCCGATGCCGAAGCTGTACATCACACCGGAAATGCAGATCAACGCGTTCGCGACGGGCCGCGACCCGCAGCACGCCGCGGTGGCGGTGACGGAAGGCGCGCTGGCTCGGCTCGATAAGGATGAGCTGCAGGGCGTTATCGCGCACGAGCTTTCGCACGTCGGCAATCGCGACATTCTGGTGTCCACTGTGGCCGCAGTGCTCGCGGGTATCGTTTCGCTCATCGCGGATGTCTTTTTGCGTTCGCTTATGTTTGGCGGTTTAGGTGGCGGGCGTGGCCGCAGCGGCAATAATGGTGAGGCGCAGGAGATGTTTTTCATCGCCGCGATCGTGCTTTCCATCCTCGCGCCGATCGGGACGATGCTGATCCAGCTTGCCATCTCGCGCCGCCGCGAGGCGCTCGCGGACGCGTCGGGCGTGCTGCTCACGCGCTATCCGGAAGGGCTCATCTCTGCGTTGCGCAAGATCGAGGTGGACGATACACCGATGGCGTCCGCCAAGGATTCCACCGCACACATGTGGCTCGACACGCCGTTCAAGGGCAAAGGCGCCTCGTGGTGGCATACGCTCTTCGCCACGCATCCGCCGATCGAACAACGCATTGCGGCGCTGGAGAAGGTCTCGGTATAGAATTTTATAGCGAGAGCTTCGGGTGGATATTTTTGCGTGGTCTTGTTATCATCTGACCGAAGGTAATTGGAGAGGTGTGCGAGCGGTCTAAACAGCAGTCCTGGAAAGACTGTGTGCTGAAAGGCACCGAGGGTTCGAATCCCTCCCTCTCCGCAGCAAAATAATCGTGCTATTATTAATGTGTGAAATTGAGCAACGCCCTGCGGATAATAGCCATTACTTCGCTTATAATCACCGCGACGTACGTCGTTGTGATATTTTCCTTTGGGGCGTCGCTACGAATTCCCTATTTCTTGGTTCCGTTTCCCGCTATTTCTCTCTTAGGAATAATTGAAATCATATTATTTTATATATTTTTCTTTCGCGAAAGAAAAAAACAAGGCCTGACTCTCTCCGGTATCGATGGATATCTTATTTTAATGCTCGTCGTCGGGGTCATCGATTTATTCCCTCTAATTTTTGTGCTATTTATATCGACTCTGTTATCCGGATTCCCTCATGGGGGGATGTAGCAGTAATAGTTGTTCGGACATCATCCCACACTGCCCGCAAAAACTTTTGATATAATAAAGCCATGAGGAAAATATCCGGATGGCTTGGGTGGTATGGCGTCGTTGCGACCATCGTGGCGTATATCCTAGTGAGTTTTTTGATCTTGTCGCCGACGAGCCTTTGGTATCAGGCGCTCAACCTGACTGGAGCACTTGGAGTCACGATCGAAACATATTACCGGAAGGATTATCAGCCGTTTTGGCTTAATCTTATTTGGGCGATTATCGCTCTCGTGGCGATTGTCAATGTGATCAGAATTTTTTAATGTATTACGTTTACATTCTCCACTGCAAAGACAAAAGTCTCTACACGGGCATTACGATCGACGTTGAACGACGGTTCAAAGAGCACTGCGCCGGCGCTGGCGGCCATTATACGCGCTCGCATAAACCGGAGAAGATAATTTATCGCGAGAAGGCGGCAACACGAAGCGACGCATTGAAGCGCGAAGCGGAGATCAAGTCGTGGCCACGCGAAAAGAAGATGCGATTGGTTCAAAAAAGAGCATTCACTAACTCTTCTATGCCCTTGCCTGTTTTTGAAGAATAGGGGACGACCGGCGCGCCGTGCGCGAGATCGGTGATGGCCGCCATGCGTGCATCGTATTCGCCGTGCTTGATCTTGTCGATCTTGTTCGCCACGATAACGATATTCTTCTGATGCTCGCGTAGAAGTGCCAGCATCTCAAGGTCGTTTTTTGATGGCCCGACGTTCGCATCGAGTACGAGTGCGGCGTGGTATTGCTCGTGGTCGGAATCAAAAAGATACCACCAGTTCAGTTTCTGCAGGCTTTCGCGGATCCGTTCGGGGACTTTCGCAAATCCGTATCCTGGCAGGTCGAGCAGATAAAATTTGTTATTGATGGAATAGACGTTGATCTCCTGCGTGAGCCCAGGCGTGTCGCTCGTGCGTGCGAGATTTTTTTGCCGCGTAAGCGAATTGATGATGCTCGATTTGCCGACGTTGGACCGGCCGATGAGCGCCACCTGCGGGGTGCCGTCAGCCAAAAGCTCATCGGTGCCGTTCACGCCCCGCATAAATTTTGCCGAAGTGATCTGCATGAGAGCGGGAAAATTATTCTTCTTCCGCGCCGCCGTCAGTCAATACCTTCAACATCGTATCGATCTTTGCGTTCATCGCGGCGATCTGGCGCGTGAGGTCGGCAATGCTTTTTCCGCCAGCGATGCCGCCACCAGCGCTCATCGGAGCGTTAAAACTCGCCGCCGGGCTTGTGGAGAATTTCTTCTTGCCCGTCATCGCCTTGCGCGGCATATCGAAACAATCCTTGCAGTATACCGGCTTTTCGCCATCCGGACGGAAGGGGACCTGGCATCTTTTGCCGCAATTGCTGCATACGGCGTCGAATTTTTGGAACGCAACGCCCTCACTGCGAGCGCTGCGGTAAATACGGGCATCGCGCGGGCTTGTCGTTCGCGGCCGGGCAGGGCCATAGCTGGGTCTGCTTCCCGCTCCCGGATGGTTACTGCTTGTTCTATTACCGTACGGCTTCTTGAATTTGTTCATTCCCGAAGAGTAGCTTTTTCTGGGGTTAAAAGCAATGAAATGTACGGTCGGGTTTCGGTGCCGACTCCGATATGCTATACTGGTTCAGTCAGCCTATCCTAAGATATATATCCTATTTATGGACGAAACCGCCCTTCGGCAGAGTATTCCGAACTCAGTTCTGCCCTACCCAAAAGGATTCCGTAATCGGTCGAAATATGTGTTTTGGAAGGCCATTTACCCTGTTCACGGAACTGGCAGGGACGTTTTACTTTCCTTAGGAATTCTCCACCACGAGGGGAGGCAAAACTATCTAATGGGGCATCTCGCCCCGGGTCGTAGCATGGAGGATTTTATAAAATATCTTGCGTCGCAGGGATTTTTGAATCATTTCGTCGCGCTCAAGGATGATGATGAGATAGTGAGCGTGCGGCGCGTAGTGGACTTCGAACATCAGTATCATTTGCGGATATTCAGGAACGGAGAAGTCCGCGGACATTTCGAGTACACACCGGAAAGCCATCCAAAGTGGCACATGAGGAAAGTAGGGCAGGAGGCGCGTCGCGATGATTTTTTGGCGGCGCTGGGAGATTGGATTGTGCCTGCGTCGGAGGATGCACTCATCCAGGAAAGCCAGCCGCCGAGCGTTACGCGAATCCTGGGAAGAAATCCGTTTTGATATTCGCGCGCGGCACGCCCGTCTCGCGCAATGTTTTCTCGAATGCGTTCGTCATCGCGCGCGTACCGGAAATGTAGAACATGCGCTCCCCGTAGTCGGGGATTTCTTTTTTTATGGTATCGGCGGTGAGGCGCTTGCCGCCGTTTGCGTTCGGCGCGTCGACGCCGCCGGTGGTGATATAAATCGTTCTCATCCCTATTTTTTGTGCCGCGTCATCGAACACGTCGCGATACGCGATCTCGTCGGCGCCGCGGTTGGAATACAACAATATCATGTCGCGTTGTTCGCCGCGGTCAACGAGATCTTTTACCATACTGCGGAATGGCGTGATGCCGATGCCGCCCGCGATGAACGCCAATTTTTGCGCGGGGTCTTTTGGAAGGGTGAAATCGCCGGCGAGTTGGCCAGCGACGATTGTATCGCCCGGCTGCATCGCAAGGAGTTTTGTCTTGAAGCTGCTTGATGGCTGATAGAACTTTACGCCGAGCTGGATGGTGTCTTCCGTGGGTGACGATGCGATCGTAAAGTAGCGCCGGTTGCCGCGGTCGTCAGTTTTCTCGCCGGATGCGCCGCCTTCCGTGCTGAGCGTCCATTCAAGATATTGTCCGGGCTTGAAGGATAGTTTTTTATCGGTGGCAAAAGTGAAGTGATAGATGTCTTTGCCAACCATCTCTTTTTTCTGCAGTGTGAGTACTCGCTTTCCCTTGGGGCTTACGATGTACGAGAAAACGTTGCCGACGAGGAGCGCGAGCTCCGGCGAGGAGCTCACGCCGGCGATGGCGATGAACGGCGAGAAGAGCGCGCCGACGATCGCGCCGTAGATCATGCGCCGGCGGCGGGTGGGCGGCGTGGTGAGCGGCTCGGTGATCATGATGGACGCAAAGAAAAAGAGCGGAGTGTGGAGGAGCGCTTTCTGAACGGTCGAGACGGGATCGAACCCTGCGTGCGTCGCGACATCGCTTACGAGTGCGAACACAAAAAACGTAAGCGCAAGATCGAAGCGTTGGATCTTGCGCAGGATGAGCAGGCCGCCGATTACCACGAATGCCATCATCGGCAGATTGCCGCCGATCCACCAGCTTGCGGTTTGGCCGAACGCGAGTGCGGTGACCGCCACGGCGAATGCCGCCGGGTTGAAGATATGTTTTTTGCCGATGGCAAAAACGTATTTCGACGCCATCGCAAGCATTGCCGCCCACGCGAGGAAGATGACGGTGGCAACGTCGTTCGGCATGCCCGGGGTGATGATGAGCGCGAGAATGAGCGCGGTGATGTACACCGACTCCGTGTTCGGGTGCGCGTTCATGAGCTTTGCGCAAATGCCATTCGTTGCCCATGCGACGACGAGCAAAAAGAATGTGGAGAAAATAATGGCGATCGGATGGTAGGGGAGGATGCCGAACGCACCGAACACTGCCGCGATTGCGAGGAGCGCCATCAGGTAATACAGCACCAGGCGGTACATCGTGATCTTATTTAAAAACCGGTCGATGATGTTCATTGAGTGTTTTGCGCGAAGACGCTAGCGGCTCTCGATAGTATATTTCTCGAATCCCGTCGTCATCGTGGCGATCTTGTTTTTATCTATCATATATCCCTCATAGCCGGGGAGTGCTTCAATGAATTTTATGCCGTTCGCGCCCATGGCAAACGCCGCAGTGGCGAAGCGGTCAGCGTCGTGGAGATTGGGGCCGATGACAGTGAGTGAAACGATCTCACTGACCGCTTCGCCACTGCGATGCGGGTCATAGATATGATTGCCGCGGATATACGTGCCGGAGGTGGCGATGCCTTCCTCGCTCACACCCACCACTTTTATATTTTCATTCTGGTCAAATGGATTTTTAATGCCAATGATCCATTTTTCTCCGTCCGCATTTTTGCCGTGCGGTTGGATATCGCCGCCCGCGTCGACATAAAAATTCTGGAATCCATTTTTCTCCAGCAGCTTTGCGGCGTTCCAGATTGCCCATCCTTTTACCAGCCCGGAGGGATCGTATATTCCCTTCGGGTTTTTGATATCAAAATAGCCGCCAGTCCGTTGTTTCGTTTCTTCGCACATCGCAAAGACGAGCTGCATCTCCTCGCTTGCATCCGCGAGCGCCAACATTCCGTCGTTAATAGTGGTTATTTCGCTGGTCGTCTTATAGGTGCTGAATACCTCATCGATATGCGTGAAATAGTTAAAAACTTCATTAAAAATTTCCTCCGTTGCCCGGGGGTCAATGATCTCGATGGTAATGGGCATGCCCATCATGATGCGGGTTTGCTTCATGTGAATGGCGTGACCAGCGTGGTGTTACAGTATATGGCTAGCTCTTTGCTCGCGCGAGAGCGGAGGTGAGGGATTGCTCAAATGCCTGACTCGTCTGTGTGGCGCCGGAAACAACGTTGACGTTTGCGCTCTGCGCAGTGATCGCTTCCTGTTTGAGCACCGGCAGCGCCTGGTTGCTCACCGCGCCGGAATGGCCGCCGCTCGGCGCCTGCGGAAATGTCACGTTGGTGATTATGCCGCCTTGTACCGTCGCGACCGCCTGGAGCTTTCCGTAGAATGCGTCGGCGACCGTGCCAGTATAGATGCCGTCTTTATATTGTCTGGCGGATGCGGAAGGGCTGCTGCCCGACGGAGGGTTGTTGGTGGGCAGTGTGGTGGTCGGGAGCGAGGTTGGCCCGGCGGTGCCCGGCGTGGTGGTGGGTACCCCCGATGCCCGAATCCCCACCGGCGTTGAATGCCGGTTGGCAAAAATAAGATATGCGACGAATGCGATCACGAGTATCCCCGCGATGAGATATTTTTTTATGGAGGACATGAAATTATGTTTATAAGAGTATACCCGAGCTACTACTTCGTTGCCAGGAATTTTATTTCACTTATACATCCTTATAATTTTGTCGTGAGATCTTCCGCTTCCTGCACCATCGCGGCGAGGCTGACACCGATGCCGTTTTCCCAAAAATCTTTTTTTGTGGGATCGAGTTCGAACGGAGCGAGGAGTTGCACGACATTCTTTGTACTCCCGGAACGGAGCAGATCGAGATAAAGCGGCTCAAAGCGGTCGCCAAAGCGGAACTGTTGCGCATAGAGACTTTGCGTCAATAACTCGCCGAACGCATAGCCATATACATAGAAAGCGCGCTGGAAATGCTCAACGTAGGTCCAGAGATGTTCCGTGTCCTTGTACGTGAATACTTCGCCATCATCCCCGTAAAGTTCTTTCACTGTCCGTAGCCAGATTGCGTCGAGTTCCTCTGTGGAAAGTTTTTTTGGCTCGGCCCATGTTTTGTACGCGGCATCCATGCCATGCAAGCGGCGCTCAAAGTTTGAAAAGCCGATCTGTCGCACGACGGAATTGATATTACTTTCGATCTTTCCCGTGGTGAGCGCAAGAAGTGCTTTGGTGTCGTTCTTCTCCTCGAGCTGTTTTTTCAGAAACTTGAAGGTGGTCATCTCGCCAAAAACCGACGCCGTTTCTGCGTATGCGATCGGTGCCTGCGCCATGAGCGGGCCTTGTGCTGCGCCCGCGAGCATGCCATGTACGCCGTGGCCGAGCTCGTGTGCGAGGGTCATCACGTCGTTGTTTGATCCGAGGTAATTGAGAAAGACGAACGAAGTTGGATAATTTCCCGGAAGCACGCCTGAGCTATTGTATGCTCCTGAGCGGCGTCCTTTACTGACGGGCGCGTCAATGCGATGGGTGATGATAAAATCGTTGACGAGCCCCGCGAGTGTCGGGCTGAAACTTTGATATGCCGCAAGGACGATCCTCATCCCTTCTTCGAATGGGATGACGGTGCTGTCGGCAAATGGTAGCGGCGCGTTGCGTTCGCTCCATGGCAGTTTTTCCACTCCCAAAAGCTTTGCTTTGAGCGTGTAATAGCGCCGCGCGAGTGGTCCGGCGGTTGTCATCACGGCTTCATGGAGCGCATCCACCACTACATCGGGAATGCGGTTGGATTTATTGCGCGCATCCATCGGATTTTTATAGCCTCGCTCGCGCCGCTCGACGGCCATTTCGCCTGCCACCACGTAAAGCGATTGAGCCGCATATTTTGCGAAATGCCCCCCCAGCCCGGTATTGATAATTTTCATCGCTTCCGCGCGCTCTTCGGGCGTTTTGCCATTTGTCAGCACGTCAAGCAGTTCGGTGAGCGTTTTTTCGCCGCCGCCGAACGGAAACCGGAGATCCGCCTCGACTTCGTCGAAAAATTCGCTCCACGAACCTGGGCCGAACGGCGATCGTTTGGACAGTGCCGCTTCCACCGGCTCGCTGAGCAGGTGTGGTTTGAATATGCGCGCGTGCTCGATCCATGGCCGATGTCGTGCCACTACCGCATCGGACGCGTAAAACTTATCGAGGGTTGCATCGTCGAGTGCCACGAGTTCAATATCAAAGAAGGTCAGATAATTTCCGCCCGCTTCGCTCGCGACCCGCTCAACCTCCGCTATTTTCGCTTTCACGGTGCTTTCCGTCACATCAAGGCTTTGCTTGAGATAGAGATAAACAAAGATCTTTTCCGCGCGCATGTTTATCTCCGCGAGGTCGGTAATCGCCACGCCAAGCGTTTCCGTCAGCTTCCCTTTATGGTCTTCATAAAATTTTTTCTCCCGTGCCACGAGTTCGGCGAGATCTTTATCTATCTGTGGATCGTTCACGCCCGAATAAAATATATTGAGATCCCATCGCACCTGTTCCGTCCCAAGATTATTGTTTTCCATGCGTAAAGTATAAACGGCGGCTCACTAAATGTAAAAACACTTCTCCTAGTAATTAAGCGAGAGCAAGGTGCGTGGCTTCAAAACTATCCCGAAGGGTGAGTCCAGTTTTGAAGCCACGCACCTTGCTTGAGCGTCATTTTAGATAGTTTTAATGCCCTGTGTGCTACGCTCGGGGCATGACAAACAAAAAATTATCTGCGGTGCTTGCCGCGCTTCTCGCGACCGCTTCCGCACTGGTTCCCGTGGGAGGTGCCGCGCAGGCGGCGTATCGGTTCTCGGATTTTCAGGGGAAGCCGCCGGTACACGTGTACAAGTCGGCACTACAGACGCCTTCTGGCGTGACACCGGCGGAGATAAAAAAGGTCTATAACCTCCCCGCTACCGGCGGAAAAGGGACGATTGCGCTCATTGATGCATATGACGACGCGAATATAGAGTCCGATCTCGCGGTGTTTGATAAGCAATTCAATTTGCCTGCATGTACTACGGCAAACGGTTGTTTCGAAAAACACAAGATGGCGAGTTCGACGGCGCCAAACAGCGGCTGGGCAATGGAGACATCGCTCGATGTCGAATGGGCGCACGCGATCGCGCCGAGCGCAAAGATTTTACTCGTCGAGGCCAAGACGCCAAGTGGCGCAAATCTGCTGAATGCGATCGATTACGCCACATCACGGAAAGACGTCGTTGCGATCTCGATGAGTTGGGGCGGCGCAGAATTTTCTGATGAGCTTTCATATGACACACATTTTGTGGATAAGGCGAACCCCGCCGCCGCGTTCTTTGCGTCGTCCGGTGATGATGGCACGGGGGCGAGCTGGCCTGCGTCTTCACCAAACGTGATCGGCGTGGGTGGCACGTCGTTACAACTCGCGTCGAGCGGCGCGCTCATCGCCGAGAGCGCGTGGTCGGGGAGCGGCGGCGGGGTGAGCGCGTACGAGAAAGAGCCGGCATATCAGACGGCGTACAAGATATCAAAAGCGAACGGCATGCGCGCGATCCCGGATGTTTCGTACGACGCCGATCCGGCGTCGGGATATCCGATCTATCTCACGACCGGTACCGGCAGTAAGGCAAAGGGCGCGTGGGATACGGTTGGTGGCACGAGCGCGGGCGCTCCACAGTGGGCCGCGATCCAGGCACTCGGCGGCTCTACCGCGCTTGCGAAGTTCTATACCGACAAGGCTTCAAAAAATACGCTCAAATATTTCCGCGATATCACGAGCGGCTCCAACGGCACGTGCCAATATTATTGCGATGCACGCAAGCGCTACGACTATGTGACAGGACTAGGAAGTCCGCAGACGACGAAGTTCTAAAGGCCATTAAAAAAAGATTAAAAAATTTTTGACTCTATGGCAGCAAAGACTATCATGAGGTCAAATCAAAAATCATTTACCATGGACACTATCTACGCCATTTTTAGTAGTGTAGCGATCACCCTGCTTTTCACGGCAGGGTGGTCGATTGCCGCTGGAAGGCGGCTGCAAACAATTGATGATATTAAGTCCGGCTTTCTCCGTCTTGAAGGGGATATAAGACGTTTAGAGGAGAGCATCATAAAACTGGTGGATCGTACGTCGAGGCTTGAAGGAAAAGTAGACGAAATGGCACCCCGGATATCCTCCGTTGATGTACGGATGTCCTTTATGGAGACGCAAATGTCATCTATAGAGGTAAAGATGGGAGTAAAATAGTTTTTGGATTTTTTGTCCCAATCGTGCTAAAATGTCTGTATTGCCGCAGGGGCATTTTTTAACAAAAGGTAAGCGAAAAACCCAATAAAATGGCTGAAAAAGAACCTAAAAAGGAAGTAAAAAAAGCGTCAAAAGCCTCGGTTCAATTGGGAGCCAAAGAGAACAATAAGGGAAGCGTAACGTACGGCGCAAAGGATATCACTGTCCTTGAGGGATTGGAGCCGGTTCGGCTTCGCCCGGGCATGTACATCGGTTCCACGGGAACCACCGGATTGCATCACCTCATTTGGGAGATCGTGGACAACGGCATCGACGAGGCGATGGCGGGTTACGCCAAGAACATCACCGTGGAATTGTTGCCGGATAACAAGGTGAGCGTCCAGGACGACGGCCGCGGCATCCCGGTGGACATTCATCCGCAGACTAAAAAATCTACGCTGGAAACGGTCATGACCGTGTTGCACGCCGGAGGCAAATTTGGGGGGGGAGGATATAAAGTTTCCGGAGGGCTGCACGGCGTAGGTGCGTCAGTCGTGAATGCATTGTCGTCGTGGGTGAAAGTTGAAGTCGAGCGCGACGGGGGAATATATGTGCAGGAATATAAACGCGGCGTTCCGGAATATAAAGTAAAGAAAGTCGGCACGTCCAAACGGCATGGCACGAAGACGACATTCTCTCCCGATCCGCAGATATTTTCAGAGATCGAGTTCAGCGATAAGGTCATCTTGGAACGTTTGCGCCAGCAGGCATATTTGACGAAAGGCATCCGCATCAACTTCTATGATCGCCGCAAGCCGATGCCCTATTTCTACGGTTTTTATTTTGAAGGCGGCGTGCTGTCGTATGTAAAGTTTCTTTCGCAGAAAAAGAACCGCCTGAACGAGGATATTTTTTACGTCGAGAAGGAGGCGGAGAAGCTCGATATTGAGGCAGCCTTTTTGTATGTTGACGACACGCGCGTCGTTGAAATGAGTTTTGCCAACAACATCTTTACGCCGGAGGGCGGCATGCACCTTACCGGATTTCGCTCCGCGCTTACGCGCACTTTGAATAATTTTGCCCGGGCGGAAGGATATCTCAAGGAGAAGGAAGAAAATCTGACGGCCGATGATGTCCGTGAAGGATTGATCGCCGTACTTTCGGTCAAACTCCGCGATCCGCAGTTCGAAGGCCAGACGAAGGCCAAGCTTGGTAATCCGGAAGCGCGCACCGCGACGGAAGCAGTGGTAAACGAGGCGTTGAAGGAGTTTTTGGAAAAGCATCCGGCCGAGGGTAAGACGATCATCCAAAAAGTTATTTTGACGGCAAAGGCGCGGCTGGCGGCAAAGGCGGCGCGCGAGACGGTGTTGCGCAAGGGTGCGTTCGAAGGGCTCACGCTTCCGGGCAAGCTCGCGGATTGCACGTCCAAGATCGCGGCAGAGTCCGAGCTATTTATAGTAGAGGGAGATTCTGCAGGAGGCACTGCCAAGCAGGGCCGCAATCGGCACACGCAGGCAATTTTGCCGTTGCGCGGCAAACCTTTGAATGTAGAGCGCGCGCGTTTGGATAAGATGCTTGCGAACGCGGAAGTCCGTTCGCTTGTCATCGCGATCGGCACTGCGATCGGTGAAGAGTTCGATCTGGAAAAATTGCGTTACCACAAGATCATCATCATGACGGATGCCGACGTTGATGGCGCGCATATTCGCACGCTGTTGCTCACGCTGTTCTATCGCTACTTCCGCGGCGTGGTTGATGGCGGCTACGTGTATATCGCCCAGCCGCCGCTTTATCGCATCCAGCTTGGGAAGGTGGTGCGCTATGCGTTCTCGGACGAGGAGAAGGATAAGGTGATCGCCGAGATGCAAAAACTTGCGCCCGCCACCGGCAAGGCGGCAAAGATGGGTGCGGCGAAGAAGAAAGAAGGCGCGCTCGCTACGGGCGATGGCGCGGAAGGCGGAGAGGGTGCGGAAGAGTCGCCGGAAGGTGTCACCGAAGGTCAGGGCGACGGAAAGCGTCAGCCGAACATCCAGCGTTACAAAGGTCTTGGCGAAATGAACGCCGAGCAGCTGTGGGAGACCACGATGAATCCCGAGGGCCGCTTGATGAAGCAGGTGATGATAGAAGACGCCGAGAAGGCGGATAAGCTTTTCGACACGCTGATGGGCGACGCCGTGGAGCCGCGCAAGATATTCATCCAAACGCACGCCGCGACCGTAAAGAATCTGGACGTGCAGGCGTAGCAGAAGTTATTAAAAAACATTAAAAAGTTTTTGACTTTTTAGCTACGAAGAATAGAATAATAGGCGAAGCGAGGGTCTGCCGAGGCGGCGGATTAAAATCTTCGATTGTTACAAAAATAGCCCTAAACGGGGCTGTTTTTGTTTTAGATCGTTTTGCACTTTTTGTTAGGCTGTCTTCGCCGGTGGTGACGGGTCCGCCATTTATAGTGGTAGGACTTCGCTTTTAACAATCGAAGAAAGCGGGTTCGACTCCCGCCGGATCCACCGGTGCGCCCGGGTTATGCATGAGCATGACTCGGGCGCGTGCCCCGATTCAGATTCCCCCTTTTTATTTTTTACATGCTGCCAGACGGGGTGCGTTCTCCAACCATCCCGCAGGGTGAGCCCGGTTGGAGAACGCACCCCGTCTGGCAGCCCCCGGTTGACGCCAAGCCCCGCCAGTGCTACACTCTTATTACCTCCAACCGCGAGTATAGCGGTATTTTAATTGAGAAAAAACAGCAAACGATGTTTTCCTGGATAAAAAAATTCTTCAGTGAGGCAAATACGGAACTGCGCCACGTCAACTGGCCGACGCGCAAGGAAGCGATCCGTCTGACCCTGATCGTCATCGGTCTCGCCGCGGGGCTCGCGGTATTTTTGGGCGTCTTCGATTATCTTTTCTCGTTCTTGATAAAGAATTTTATTTTACAGTAATATATATAAGAGTCATGGCATTGAATCATCCGAACGCAAGTACGCAGAATGAAAAGCCGGCAGTGCGCCAGTGGTATGCCGTGCAGACGTATTCGGGTTATGAGGAAGCGGTCTTGCGTTACCTTAAGCAGCGTGTCGAGTCGCTCGCGATGGGCGATAAGATATTCAATATCCTCGTGCCGAAGGAAAAGAAAATAAAAGTAAAGGCGGGCAAGCGCACGACGGTGGAGGAAAAGATTTATCCGGGCTATGTATTGGTTGAAATGATTTTGACCGAGGATTCGTGGTACGTGGTGCGCAACACGCCGCGCGTGACCGGCTTCGTCGGCCCCGACAACACGACGCCGACGCCGCTTTCCAAGGACGAGGTGGACTTCCTCCTCGCACGCACGGGCGAGGGCGATAAGAAGATGATCCTTGACTTGAAGGTAGGTGATCTGGTAAAAATAACCGACGGTCCGTTCAAGGAATACGACGGCAAGATCTCCGAAGTGAACGAAGAGAAGGGCAGCATCAAGGTGCTGGTACCGATCTTCGGGCGGGATACCGCGGTCGAGCTGGATTCGTTGCAGGTAAGGAAAGTATAAGAAATCAAGTTATCTATCATTCATTATGGCAATCCCCACATCACAGCAGTGCTTTTTCTGCTCACAGAATTTAAAGAACATTGACTATAAAGAGATCGACCTTTTGCGCCGGTTCGTTTCGAGCCAAGCAAAGATCATCGACCCGCGCCACACGCACATCTGCGCAAAGCATCAGCGCAAGCTTTCGACCGCGATCAAACAGGCGAGGTTCATGGGACTCTTGCCGTACATCCGCAAATAGCATAAACAAAAGCCCCTCCTCTTTTTGACCTAGTGATAAGAATCAACGGTCAAAAAAGAGGAGGGGCTTTTGTTTATGCGTATGTGGATATAAAAACAGCGTTATAAACCCCGCGTGTTTTTTACGAACGAAAGGAATGCTATAATCTATGAATATGTTCTCGCTCGATCGGACGGTCTTTCAGTTCATCTATGCCGCGGGGCATCATAATGCGTTCTGGGATGTACTCGCGATATTCTTCGCGGAGTGGTTGCCGTATCTTTTGGTGCTCGCATTTCTTGTACTTGTATATTATCAAAAGGGATGGCGGCGGAAGGTCTATTTGTTTTGCGAGGGCGCGCTTGCGGTCATCCTCGCGCGCGGGATCGTGACGGAGACCATCCGCTTTTTCTATCACGAGCCGCGGCCGTTCTCTTTCTATAATTTCACGCCGCTCTTCAACGAGACCGCATGGTCGTTCCCGTCGGGGCACGCCGCGTGGTTCTTCGCGCTTGCGCTCACCGTCTGGTTTGCCAATCGCAAATGGGGATGGTGGTTCTTTGCTTTGTCGGTACTGATGGGCATTGCGCGGATCTATGCCGGCGTGCACTGGCCGATGGATGTGATGGGCGGGGCGGTCGTCGGGCTGTTGTCGGCGTGGTTCGTGCACTGGCTGCTGAGAGGAAGCAGGAAGGGGCTGGGATAATTTTATGCAAACCGAGATAGAGGCAAAATTTTTAGACATTGATCCCGAGAAGATTCGTGGAAATTTAAGCTCGCTCGGCGCGACGCTCGTGCATCCGGAGGTACTGATGCGCCGAAGGGTGTTCGATCATCCGACGAACAAGCAGAGCGATTGGCTGCGCGTGCGGGATGAGGGCGATAAGATAACGATGAGCTATAAGAAGGTCGTCGAGCGGACGCTCCATGGTACGAAAGAGATATCGATCGAGGTCTCTCATTTTGATGATGCGTGTGCGATCCTTGCTGCGGCTCAGCTTGCGGAGCGGTCGTATCAGGAGACGCGGCGCGAACGATGGTTGTTGGATGGCGTGGAGGTGACGATCGACACATGGCCGTGGATTCCGACGTTCGTCGAGATCGAAGGGCCGTCCGAAGAAGCGGTCAAATCCGTGGCTGGGAAACTGGGGTTTGACTGGGCGCAGGCGCTCTACGGCAGCGTGGAACCGGCATATCAGAAATATTATGACGTGACGGACAAGGATATCGACGGCTGGCCGAAGATCGTGTTCAGTCCGGTGCCGGATTGGCTGGAGAAGCGAAGAAAAGATTTTTAATTTTTACCCTCCAAATCCCGTCTGCATCTCGTATAAGCCGCGATAAATTCCGCCGGGCATGCGAAGTAAGGCATCGTGCGTGCCTTGTTCTACGATCGCGCCGTCCTTTAAGACCAGGATCAGGTCCACTTCGCGGACGGTGGAGAGCCGGTGCGCGATGATGAATGTGGTACGGCCGTGCATCAGTTTTTCGAGCGAGGCTTTGATGAGGTGCTCGGACTTTGCATCAAGCGCGGACGTGGGCTCGTCCAACACCAAAATATCGGGCGAACGCAGGAACGCGCGAGCAAGCGCGATTCGCTGCTTCTGCCCGATGGAGAGCTTGACCCCGCGCCAGCCGACGATAGTCTTGTATTTCTTCGGGAGTTTTTCGATGAATTCCTGCGCGTAGGCCTCGCGGCACGCGGCCACCATCTCGTCGGCTGTCTTGCCGGGATTGCCGTAGCGGATGTTCGCTTCGATCGTGTCGTTGAAGAGCGCCGGCTCTTGCGGCACGATACCGATGCGCGAGCGGTAGTCGCGCAGGTTCATTTTTTTGATATCGACACCATCGATCAATATTTTCCCTTTTTGCGGGAAGTAGAATCCGGAGAGCAGGTCTATGATCGTCGTCTTTCCCACGCCGGATTCGCCGACGAGCGCGATCTTTTGCCCGGCGTGCGCGTGAAACGAGATGCCTTTGAGTGTCTCGTTATTGCTCTTGTACGCAAAGCGCACATTTTGGAACTCGACGTCGCCGGTCAGCTTGGCGGGGGAAATGCCGCCGGTCGGCGTGTAGTTCTCGATCGGCGTGGAGAGCAATTTATCCGCGCGCACGATCGCGACGAGGCCGTTCTGAATGACCTGCCACTGCTGGCCAAGCAGGACGAACGGGCCGAGGATCATTGCCGCATATCCGTTGAACGCCACAAGGCCGCCCGGCGTGAGCGTGCCGTTGCGGACGAAGAATATGGAGATGATAAAAATAGAAAGCTGCGTGAGCGACACGAGCATCTTCTGCGCGAAGGTGAGTCGTGCAAAGATCGTGTTCAGATCCACCCAGAACTGCGCTGCGCGGTCGATGAAATTTTTGCGGATCTTCTTGCGCTCCTGCCTTTCCGTTGCCGCTTGTTTGATCTCGCGGACGTTGCCGAGCGCGTCATGAGCATCGCCATATGCGCGGTTCCATGCGCGGTGCATGCGTTTTTGGAGGCCGGAAAGCTGCGGCACGGCGCTCCACAAAATGCCGGCATAGATGACGATCGCCGCGAGGAGCACCATTGTAAGCTGCCAATTGATGAAATAAGTGATGATAAGCGCGACGCCGATGCTCAAAAAATTCGGCAGGAGCGTAAGAAGCACGTTGCCCACGATCTGGTCCATCCAGTTCGCCGCGCGGGTGATGCGATCGCTTGTATCACCCTGTTTTTGTGTGGTATGGAACGAAAGCGGCATCTCGAACAGCCGCGCAAATCCTTCGGCGGTATATTCGGCGTTGAGTATGGTGCTCAGCTTGTCGTTTTGGAATCCCGACCACCAACTGATGACATTGCTGGTGATCTGCAGGATGGCCCAAATGACGAGAAGCCAAATGAATGGCATAAGCACCGCCGCCGGGTTCTGCGAGATCTTGATGATCGCGTCAAAAATTTTTCCCGAGACGAGCGGAACGAACGCGTTCGCCGTCGCATTGAGCAACCCAAAGACGCTCAGCCAGATGAGCATTTTTTTGTATGGGCGCAGTTGCTTGGCAATGATGCGCGAGCCGCTAAAAAATGTATCCCGGTTGATGCCGGACTTGGAGGATGCCATTAAGATTTATATTTTAACACAAACCGACACCCTTGTAACGGTCGGCGTGCCAACAAAGTTACTTCTTCGCGGTGTTCTTAGCTTCCGGCTGCACGCTCGCGCAGTACGCACAGCGCCGCGCCTTTGCGGGGATCTTGCTAAGGCATTCAGGACAGACCTTCGTGCTTTCCTGGACAGGCCCTTTTAGCTTATTAATGGGAATCACGATAAAGAAGTAGACCGTCGCGGCAGTGATCAGGAACGAGATAAGGTTGTTGAGAAAATCGCCATACAGGAACTGGCTGCCGTGGATGGTGAATAAAAAGCTTGAAAAGTTGGGCTGCTTGAAGATCGCCGAGATGAACGGCGTCATGAGGTCCTTCACGAGCGAGGAGACGACGCTGTTAAATGCCGCGCCGATCATGATGCCGACCGCAAGGTCGATCACGTTTCCGCGGAGGATAAATTGTTTGAACCCGTTCAATATATTTTTCATAGTATCGGAATCTCTTTTCCCCGCATCGCCTGTATTTTCTTTATTATATAATATCCGATCGGCAAAAGGATAATGACGCCAAACATATAGTATTCAAGATAGGTTCCGGAATGGCGCACCGCACGGCCCAGATAGTAGCCGATGAGCAACAGCGTGGCGGAACGGATGGCGTTCAGCGGGGTGATATATTCCAGAAACTTCTGATAGGCCATCTTTGAAACGCCGGCGGCGATGAGAAAAAGCGACCCCACGCCGTACGATACCTTGCTTACCACAAAGGTCTTCCCGGGATACTTTTCGAAGTGTTGTTCCACTTTTTCGAGCTGCGTGGGTGATATATGGAGAAATTTTATCCGTTCGACAAACCGTCTCCCACGACTGCCAATGGCATAATAAAAAGAATCGGAGATCAGGTCTCCGGTGAACACCACTAAAAACGTGGGAATGGGACTTAAAATGCCGAGCGATATGAGAAATCCCGACACCATGGTGATGATGGGGCCCTCAAGCGTTGCGATGGGAAGTATCACCCAATATTTATATCTGATGAGAAATCTGAAAAGTTGCCGAGACACCAGTATATTTTACTGCAATGCCAGATTCTGGTCGAGGATGACAATCTGCGCATGCTGAATGCCGAACTTCACCGCTTGGCCGACGTTTGACATCCATACGTCCACGCGGCCGGCAAATTTCGCGCTCGTCCGATCTTCCACGGTAAAGATCTTATTGCCGAAGAGCGTCGGGATCTCTATCTGGGTGCCAAAGGGAAGGAAGTTGGCCGCCACGACACCGTCGCTCACCATGCCGCCCGAGGCGGTGATAAGAGGATGGTCGGACGTCTCGTCCGGGTCGCTCGTATAGGCCGTTACCCAGACAGTCTTGGTGTCCGGGGCTATCGAGGGCAATGCCGACGTAGCTGCCACGGCCGAAGGGGCCGTAAAAGCGGTACTTTGCGGATGAGGGATAGCCGTATCAGCCTGAATGGTTGCCGGGTAGGCCAAAAGGGCCACGACCGCCAGAACCTTCAGGGATTTGCCTACTTTTCCAATAAAATAGCCCCTCGCGGGGCGCATGGTAGTACTCATTCAGTTGTACTTCCATCCTAGCAGACCCCACCCAAAAAGTCAATCGGGCGGCAAGGGGATGGCTGAAAAGAATTCCTGGACGATTTTGCGCACTTCGGCAGCATTTTCGGCCTCCATTAGCCGGATGCGGAGTTCTTTTTCTCCCGGTGTATACGCTTTATAGTGCTTTTTCATGATATCGAAGTTCTTTATCCGGCCGCCTTGGCTGATCGGTTTGGAGTTATCGCTCCGGTAGAGCTTTTCAAAGAGCTCGGTATGGGTAACCAGTCGCTCAAGCCGCTCGCGGATGTCCGGCGTCCGGCCGGAGAAAAACCAGGGATTGCCGAAGACGCCGGCGCCGACCATTACCCCATCCATGCCGGATTCCTTGGTTTTGGCGTGGGCGTCTTCCAGCGAACGGACGTCGCCATTACCCAAAAGTATGGTTTTGGGGGATATTTTATCGCGGAGTTCCGCTATCTTTGGCGCCAGTTCCCAGTGCGCGGGCGCTTCGGACATTTCGGCGCGGGTGCGGAGGTGAACGGTCAGTGCCGCCGGTTGTTCTTCTAATAGCGCGGTCAACCATCCTTCGAGTTCGGTGGTGTCGTGGTAGCCGATCCGGGTCTTTACGGAGACAGGAAAGTCGCTTGAGCCACCCGCTCCGGAGTCTACTCCGCGTTTGAGCGCGCGGATGATCTCTTTGGCGAGGGCTGGGGTCTTTATAAGCGCTGCGCCTGCGCCGGACTTTTCCACCCCGCGGTCGGGACAGCCCATATTGATGTCCACGCCGTCGAAACCGAGCTCTTTAATAAGCGGCCCGACCGCCTCGAACTGTTCCGGTTTGGAGCCGAAGATCTGGGCCACGATCGGATGCTCGCCGGGGCTGAACCATAGATCGGTCAGGAGCCGCTCGCGGCCGCGCGAGAGCAAGCCTTCCACCGAAACGAATTCCGTCCAAAGGACATCCGGCTTGCCGCATTCCACGAACATACGCCGGAACGCCTCGTCGGTGACATTTGCCATCGGGGCGGTCGCCATGATCGGGCGGGGGAGATCGAGCCAGAAATTTTTTGTCTTGACGGCGGGTGTCTTAGCCATAACGACCATTAGCATAATGGAATTAGAGCAATGGGGAAAGAGGGACAATAAAAAAACACACAGGGCGAGCGACTTTTGAAAGTCTCCTGTGTGCTTAGAGCGCTGGCTTACGCCGCTTGCGCAGAGTGGGTAAGGGCATCGACCACGATAAGATGTTGAGAAGTGTATATCCCGCCGTCGTACGAACTGAACCATTCCTCGACCGCATCGTTGCCAACAATGAGCTGGGCGCGTACGGGATCTTTGCCCAAGGCTTCGCGGCTTTCCCTGCCCACCAGGACGATCGGCTCATTGATCTCCCTGATGAAGTTGCCGAGGGGCATATTCTCTGGAATGATCTTGACGATGTTCACCTTCGGAATTCCGAAAGCGATCATGGCATATCTGTCCGTGGGGAGAAAGCACATCGCTTTCGCTGCTTCGAGGATGAGCGATTCTCCGGCGAGTATTCCCGCCCATGCCGACGTCTCGAGGCGATAGTAATGTTCGCGTGCGTGAATGCCACGGGAATCGTGCAGTGCATTGAATGGGTTTTCATCCTTCTCTTCGTGCGTAACAAGGAGGACAAGCTGCCCTTTTTTGCCCGCAAGGAGATTTTGTACCTCGCGGAGCCGCGTCGTGATCTTTTCATCCGGCTGGTGGCAGACAAGAATAGCCGCATCCTCCAGAGGGTCGCCGGTGGTTTCTCCGTTCAGCAAGCGCCGGCGGATGGTGATGGCCAAGTCTGCGGCTCCGGTGGTCTTTTCCGCGCCCATGACGATTTTTCGAAGGGTATCGATCCACTCCAGCCGCATTTTGTATTCGGCAACTTCCTCCGCTAATCCCATATTTCACCGCCTTTTGACATATTGAAATGTTGTGGTTCTAGGGACAGGGTACCAGCCTCGCATGGCGGGGTCAATGGCGTCCCGCGGAAGTAATAATTTTTTAATGTGCGGGTGGTAGGGTGAGAAAATGAAATGGAAATACATATTCGTTTTTATTTTTATCGCCGGTGTTGTATTTTTCTTTTTTGCTGCGCCAAAGTTCCATTCTTTTCAAGGGAGCGTTACCCTGGAAGGTCATCTTTCTCTTATCACCGAACCGGATGACGGCATGGCTCCGGTGCTTGCCATGGTGCGCGCTGCGTCAACGTCGGTGGATCTCGAAATATATGAGCTTGATGATCCGCAGATCGAGGCCGCGCTTGTCACGGACGAGCGACGCGGCGTGGCGGTGCGTGTCTTGCTGAGCTCTGGATATAAGGGTGCGCCATCGACCGCGAATGGTGGCACCTACGAATTTTTACGCTCCCGCGGCGTTCCGGTGCGTTGGTCACCCAGCTATTTTTCTTTGACGCATGAAAAATCTTTGGTCGTTGATGGCGATCGTGCACTTATCATGACATTCAATCTGGTGTCGAAGTACTATGCGACCGGGCGGGATTTTGGGATCGTCGATGGCGACCGTCGCGATGTTCTCTCGATAGAGCACACGTTCAATGGCGATTGGAATGGGAGCGGCGTTGTCGGAACCGGCAACGACGGTGATCGCGGCGATGACCTCGTGTGGAGTCCCGGCGCGGCGTCGGCGCTCATCGCGCTTATCAACGGTGCCAAAAAATCGCTGTATGTATACAACGAGGAGATGGCGGATATGGATGTGGCGAAGGCGCTTATCGACGCGGCGGGGCGCGGTGTGGCGGTATATGTGGACATGACCGGTGCGGACGAGTGGAAATGGGAATTTAAAGAGCTCGCGACCGCGGGCGTGCATATACGCACCTACGCGGATGCGGACGACGCACCGCTCTATATCCATGCCAAGATGATCATCGCCGATGACGCGCGCGCGTTCGTCGGGTCGGAAAATTTTTCGGCGGGCTCGCTCGATAGCAATCGCGAGCTGGGAATCGTCATCGGCGACCACGCCATCATCGCGCATCTTATGAAAACATTCGCCGTGGACTGGCGCAGGGCAACGCCGTTTGCGCTATGATTATTACAAACACATGAAGCGGCTATTCACCATTCGCAACGTATTGATAGTTCTTGCCGTTGCCGTGGCGGTGACGGCGGGTCTTTTGATCTATGCCATCCATCATCCGCGGGCAGGGGCGCCCACGTCATCCTTGCCCGCCGCAAACATCAATTGCATGCAGAGCTCGGAATATTTCGTGGTGGATGATAACCCCGGGTCGCCGGGTCTTAATATCGTGGCTAAACGCAAGACGAGCGCGGATGAAGTGTTCCCGTGCACCAACGTTGTGGCGGCGTCAGATATCGTGGTCCAGAACGATCTTCCGGAATTCGTGCTCGGGTTGTCCGGGCATGTTCTTATCGTTGATAGCGGTACGGCGCCGCCGCCGCGCGGCCTGGTGATCTATGATCTTAATGCGCAAACATCGACCTACACCGATACCTATTCGCCGCCCATCAGCATCGCAAGCGGCACCATCGCCTATTGGGAATCGACAAGGCAGGCGGTCACCAAAGCAAATTGTCCCGCCCTTGGCCAATATTCTGCTGATGGGTTGGGCGCGGTCATTGCGTCCCATGTCGTTCTCGATCTTTCTTCCTTAACGGTGAACATATTGGGAGAATATCGTTGCGAGCCCGTACAATAGCAGCGGTATGGGTCGTTATCCCTGATGCCGCATTCGCTTGAGCATTTTTTTTGAAAAATTATACCCACGATACCATAGTGGATGCAGCGGGATATCGACGTCGCCGACGTAGTGAAATTCCTCTCCGCCGAACTGGCGCTTGAAAGCGGTGAGCGACGGCCAGATGCGCTCGTCGATGCCGCCGAGATCGTAATAGCGCATGCCATGACGCTTTGCCTCCCGCATCGCCGACCAATGGAGGAGCGTTTCCGCTTTCGAGCTGAGCCGTTCGGCGAACGAGGCGCCGAAAAGATAGGTCGCTGTGTTCGCGAAGAAGACGATGATGTGCGCCGCCGCGGGTTTGCCGTCTTGCAGCGCCCAGAAGATGCCGAGCGCGGGCGCCGTCGGATCGTAAACAGAATCTTCGTGGAGGATCGGCATGGTCTCGATGAACGTGCGCAGATAGTGCTCGTCGGGATACACGTTCTTGCCGCCATTCCGCTTGACCGTGCTTTTGATCATTGCAAAAAAAGTCTCGTAATCATCGCTCGTCATTGTCCGTTTCATCACCACCGTGACGCCGCGCCGGATGGCGCGATTGATATTGGAGCGCGTGGAAGGATGGAATCGTGCGAGGATCTTTTCCTCCGACGGCAAAAGGTTTACGGCAGTGTTGTATCGCGGCTGTATGTAATATGACGGCCGATGAAATCCATATTTTTCCGCATCCTTCGAAATGGCGGGGAGCGACGGTTCGAGCCGGAGAAATATCACCGCGTCGGTTTGTCCCTGTGCCCATTTTTGGATGGCCTGCAATATTTCAAAGTGCAGCGCTTCCTCACTCACTTCCTCCTTTGCGATCACCGGCCCGCGTGGCGAGTAGCCGTGGGAGAATCCGAATGGCAATCCATAGTGCATCATTCCGAACACTGCGACCGTCCGTCCGCCTTCCAAAACAACATAGCGCTTGGTGCCCCAGCCGAGCGTTTTTTGGAACGTGCCCCATTCCCACGATTCCAGGAACGCGCCGATGGGCGGATGGTTCTTTGCGACAAAACGATTCCATGCACTCCGTTCCGATTCTTCCGCCGGCACGATCGTGAGGTTGCGTCGGGTGTTTTTCATGGCCACGCGGGTGCCGGCAGAAATATTGTTCCCGGCGGCGAAGCCCGCGGCGACCTCAAGGACGTAGTTCGCTTTTTGCGGCGCGTAGAAGAAGCGGGGATTCGATGCGTTGAACTCGGGCGCGATGTTCGCGGTGACGCCGATCACCGTATCGTCGCGGATCCAGATGATATCGATCGGGAATCGCATCCCGCGCATCCAGAAGCGATATTTCTTCGGTTTGGGAAAGATAAAGAGCATGCCGCTCTCCGGCGCGAGCGAATCCCTTCCGGAGAGGCCTTTGTTGATCGCGTCGGTATCTTTTACCACCTCGGCAGCGATCGCTGCCTTGCCGATATTCACCGAAGCGATGATCGGTTGGACGTCGGTAGACGGCGGGAGTGTTTTTTTATCCGAGCCATCCTCCACGGCAGAGACCGCCGCCGGATCGCGTGGCCGCGTTATCCGCGCGATCTCCGAGAGCATCGGCTCCTTGAGCGCAATGAGAAGGAACATATAAAGGAGAACGCAGAGGATGATGATGACGACAAGATTTGTATGCGCGAAGACGAGCAGCGCGCTCGCGGCGGCAGTGATCGCTGCGGCGAGCGTTATTTTCTTCAACCGCGGGACCACGGAAAAATTGTTGACCTTCTTCATCTCGTACCACAGGTATGCGTTGTTGAGTGTTTGCGCGATGAGCGTGGCGAAGGCGGAGCCGGTGATACCGAAGCGGGGGATGAGGAGGAGGTCGAAGAGCACGTTCGAAACACCGCCGATGATCGAGGCGTTAATGAGCACTTTTTGGTGGTCGTAGGCAAAAAGTGCGACGCCGATGACGCCTCCCGGATAATCCACGATCATCGTGATGAGGAGGACGGTGAGCGATGCGCCGCCGGCGGCGTATGCCGCGCCGAAGACGAACTTCATGATCGCGGTGCCGAGGAAGATCCCACACAGCGCGATCGGGATGGAGACGGCAAAGATGATGAGCACAGCCTTTTCGAGCATCTCGCGGAACCGTGCATCGTTCTTTTTCGCAAACCGCGAGAAGAACGGCAGTGTGCTGTATTGGATGATGACGGGGAAGAGATAGAGCAGCTGGATGATACGCACGGCGGCGGAATAGATGCCGACCTCGCCGGCGGTGCGCATCCAGCTGATGATCAAGATGTCGGCGTTCGTGAGCAGTGCGCCGAGCGCGCCCGTGACGGCGAACGGCCACGCGGATTGCATGATCGGGAAAACGAGCTTGGATGAGAAGTGGGTGAACAGTTCGCGAAGATAGGGCCGCAGCATCCAAAGCGCGAGCAGCGCGCCGATCGTCGTACCGGCGGCGTACGCCCATCCGAATGCGCGCGCATCTTTGAAATAATAAAGCGAGACGAATCCGAGGACGACGATAAAGAGGTTGGTCAACAGGAATATTCGCGCCTCCCATTCCATTTTTTCCTTTGCGCGGATGAACGAGGAAAAGAATTCGCGTAACGTATCGCCGATGATGATGAGCGCCGTGACCGGGAGAAGAAGCGCCGCGCCGGGAAGTAGGGTGAATGCGGGGCCGACAAAGAGTACAAAGAGGACGACGGCCGCAATGAGGATGATCTTCATATAGAAGGTCGTCGAGAGCAGGTTGAGCTGGTGCTTTTCATCCGCTTTCGATCCTTCGCGCATGAGGAGTACGTTGATGCCGGGGTCCACGAAGAGGGTGAAGAATCCCGCGAGCGTCACGGCGTAGGAGACGACGCCCCACCCTACCGGATCGAGGACGCGCGCGGCGTAAATGATGATGACCGCTTTCAACAATCGGCCGCCGAAGTTGGAGATCGAGAGCCAGATGGTATTTTTTGCGACCGTCTGGCTTTCGGTGGTGTTCTTAAAAAGGAACGGTTTGAGGTTCGCGGCGAGCGCCTTGATGCGTGCAAGAAAGTCGGAGTTTTGTTCCATGATGTCCTCTATTATAACCCGCATAAATGGTATTATGAAATCATGTTTAATGATATTATTGCGCGATCAAGACGGCCAAAGATTGGTTTGGCATTGGGGAGCGGCGGCCCGAGAGGATTGGCGCATATTGGCGTCATCAAAGCGTTGGAGGAAAATAATATTCCCATTGATTTCATTGCCGGTTCAAGCATTGGCGCTATGGTGGGTGGGTTTTATGCGGCCACGAGAGATATCCAATATGTAGAGCGTGTCGCGCTCGGCACCGATCGGAGGACGATGTTCTCCCTTCTCGATCCTTCGTTCCGACAAGGGCTCCTTGCGGGCGATAAAGTAAAGAAATTCATCGAAAATCATCTCGACGGAATAACATTCGACGATCTGGCGGTTCCGCTTTCCGTGGTCGCGACCAACATAAAAAATGGCGATATTGTGGTGATCAATAAGGGCAAGGTCGCTTCGGCGATCAGGGCGAGCATCTCGCTGCCGTTGGTCTTTAAACCGGTGGAGATAAAAAGGCAGTTATTGGCCGACGGCGGACTGTCCGCGCCGGTTCCTGTTGAGGTGGTGCGAACAATGGGAGCGGATTTCGTCATCGCGGTCAATTTGGACGCCGATTATTTTGCCGATAAGAACAATAAAAACGATACCTTCGGTTTTTATAAGATCGCCGATAATTCGATCAATCTTTTGCGCCATCACCTTGCCCGATGGAATGTAAAGGGTGCCGACGTCGTGATCAGCCCCCGCGTCGGCAACGCAAATTGGAGCAATTTTTGGGATGGCAAAGATATCATCCTTGCCGGCAAGCGTACTACGAAAAAAGCCCTACCACAATTGAAGAAAATGGTATAATGGGCGTATAAGGATAAAAAAGATTTCCGATCATAAAGGTCGTAAAAATAATCTTTTAAACATCCATGTGGCAAGATTGGGTTAATGGGATCCTCGGTCTCGTGGTGTTGGTGGTTGCGTTTATGGGGCTGACCGGTTCCTCGCTGATGTGGACGCTCGCCGTGATCGGGGTGATCATCGCAGTCGTCGGTTTCTGGGGTGCGGGCGCAAAGAAGGTCTAGCGCCTGCCAGTCGTTGTCGGGTAAAGAATATTGCGGGGATGCCCGCAATATTCTTTTGTATCTGAAAATCTTTCTGTTCGGATCCTTTCTGTTAACAGACGGATATAAAAAAACATCCCTTTCCAGCTCGTACTAAGAAGAATTCACTGGAAAGGGATGTTCTTTTTATATTTGCGGAGGGCGATGGGCTACTTGAGAATCTCAAGAGAGGAGGGGCTGCAAAATCGTTTGCATACTTAAGTAATCTGTGTTATATTTTGGCCAGCAGTAAAACAACATTCGTTATAGAATGGAAAGGAATGGCGACCCGTATGAAAAAGAAAGAATTAGTTGGCCCGCTTCTGGGGCAGATATTTTGCGAACTCGCTCCCAAGCTCGGGGCGACCATCCTGATCGAGCCTGAATGGCGCGTCGTGGGTCAGATCACTTTCAAAAACGGTCGAAGGCGTTATTTTAGGGGATCGACGCTCGATCTCAACCCCGTCGGCGCTTCTGACGTCGCGAAGGACAAGGACTACGCCGCGTTCTTCATGAAGCGGATGGGCTACCCCACGGCGCCAGGCAAGACATTCTTTTCGCGAGAACATTGCCGTACTATCGGATCGCGGAGGGACATCCATGCTGCGTACCGGTATGCGACGAAGATAGGCCTTCCGGTTGTTGTGAAACCCAACAGCGGCAGCCAAGGAGTCGGCATGGCAAAGGCGTACACGAAGCAGGAGTTTTACCAAGCAATGCGCTTCGTGTTCGCCCGCGATAGGGTGGCGCTCGTGCAGCCGCCCATTCACGGGAGGGATTATCGGCTGGTCGTACTCGACAGGAAGGTGATATCGGCGTATGAACGGATTCCGCTGAACGTGGTCGGCGACGGTGGATTGACGGTCCGCCAATTGCTCACAAAAAAACAGAAGGGATTTGTTGTGAGCGGACGCGATACCATCATCAGGGCCGAGGATAAGCGGATCGCATACAATCTCAAGCGGCAAGGGTTGAGTATGCGCTCTGTCCTCGCGCGAGGAAAGAAGGTTTACCTTCTCGACAACGCAAACCTGTCCTCCGGCGGCGACGCCGTGGACGTGACCGAAACGATCCATCCGGAGTTCAAGAAAATTGCCATTCGCCTTACAAGGGATATGGGGCTGCGCATTTGCGGCGTCGATCTCATGGTGGACGGCGACATCACGGAAAAGCCCTCGACTTATTGGATCCTCGAAGTGAACGCAGCACCCGGACTTGATCATTATGTGAAGACCGGAAAGGCGCAACAAAAAATTGTGGCGGACATGTATCTTAAAGTCCTCAAAGCGATGCAGTGACTCGGCAAAGGCCGGAGAGTGGATTATCTCCGGCCTTTTTTGTATCCTTACGGAATGAAGTTTATTCCGGTAAAGACGCGTGCGATCCTGCCGCCGAAGGACGACATTTATTCCGTCCTCGACAAATCGCTGCCGCAATTGCGCGAGGGCGATGTTATCTTTATCACTTCGAAAGTGCTTGCAATCCATCAGGGGCGATGCGTGAAAATAAAGCCTGGAACATCGAAGGAACGTCTTATCAAGCGGGAGGCCGACCGATACGCCCATAGTCACTTGAAGGCATGGAAGAATCTCTATCTTACGATCAAAGACCATACGCTGATCGCGAACGCCGGAATTGACGAGAGCAATGCCAACGGATACTATATCTTGTGGCCGCGCCGTCCGTCGGCGCTTGCAAAAGAAATCCGCAGTTATTTGAAAAAGAAATATAAATTGAAAAAGCTTGCGGTTGTGGTGACGGACAGCCATATCATTCCGTTGCGGCATGGCACGCTTGGCATCTCCATCGGTTTCTACGGCATGGAGCCGCTCTATGATTATCGCGGGACGCCGGACATCTTCGGGCGCTTGCTTAAGCATACGACGAAGAACATCGTCGACGGGCTTTCGACAATGGCGGTCCTGCTTATGGGCGAAGGCGAAGAACAAACGCCGTTCCTCGTCCTGCGCGGCGCCAAGTTCATCACGTTTACCGACAAAGACACGCATCGGATATCGGTGGTCGCGCCGAAGAACGATCTCTACGCGCCGCTCTGGAGGGCATTCAAATGAAACCGAACATCAGCGCTATCGTCGCCGTGACGATCGACGGCAAGATCGCCCGGTATGCAGGGCACTTTACCGACTGGACGAGTCCAGAGGATAAGACGTTTCTCCGCTCACTTTTGGACAAGAGTGATGTTGTCGTGATCGGCAATAATACCTACAAAACGGCAGTGGGGCCGCTGTCAAAGCGGAACTGCATCGTTTTCACCCGCACGGTGCGTGACACGGAACGTCGGAGCGACAACTTGGTGTATTACAACGCCGACGGGCCAACCCCCATCACGGCGATTCTTGAACCATATCGGACCGTCGCCTTACTGGGAGGAACACACGTATACAGTTATTTCCTCGAGCGCAATCTCATCGACGATTTGTATCTGACAATCGAGCCGGTTGTTTTTGGGAGCGGATTGGATATCTTCAAATGCAAAAATGAAGTAATGACGAATTTCCATTTTGCCGCCGTCAAAGAATTGAACGAGAAAGGAACCGTACTGTTGCATTATCAGAGACCGTCGTAACTTGGCGGCCTTTTTTATCTAATAGAAAAATCTGGATTCAAACAACCAGGTTTGAACGTCCTCTTATCGCCCTATCCCCAGAAGAGTAGATCCTATTGATGCATTTTTATTGCGGAGACGGAAGGATTCGCCCGCAGCTCTCGCGCTCGCCGTCGCTCGCGCGAGGCCTGGGCACCGCCTCACAAAATTTTTCTACTGAAAAATTTTGCTCCGGCGTTCGAATCCTTCATTGGCGACGATAAGGAACGACAAGTTCCCTTATTCCGGCATAGACGCCTTTTACATCATAGAGAGACTTCGCATTCGCGAGGTCTCCGCATAACGCTTCGGGTATTTTGAGCATTTGAGTGAGAGCACAGGAGGATTTGAAGTAGATGGGAGTATCTGGGAAGTGTTCCTTACTCAGGGAAAGAATAAAATCGATCAATCCTTGTGGTAAGCATTTCACATTGTCGTCTCTAACCGCCGATTAGAATAATCAAGAAACCCATGATTCCGCCGAATAATTTAAGTGTTCAAAATGTATGTTAGCGTACGGAGCTTATAGAACCCGAGCAGCGGCTGTTTTTGAGATGTTTATTTTTTCAACTTGTATCTTACATTTTAGGGCAATCGTCTTTTTTCTTTGTCCTTCCTGGATTTGTTATACTAGACCCATGGAACCGATCATAGCGGCTGATGGAAGGGAAGTGGCGCTGGAATGTCTCGGCTGCGCTATTTCGAAAAAAGAGGTGGAACCTCCGGGTGGCATGATCGCCGAAACCGACCATTTTACCTTGGCGAATGATTTTGAATATCCAATCAAAGGATTCCTTATCATCGGGTCGAAAAGACATTTTCAAAACGTTGCTGATTTTACGCCAGAGGAAAGCGCGGACTTTTCCAGCTTTTTGATAAAGACCCGGAAAGCGATGAGGGACGTATTGGGTATTCAACAAGTCACCATCATACAGGAGGAAAAATCAAAAGATTCCCATTTCCATGTCTGGATGTTCCCGTGGCATGAATGGATGAAAGAGATTGGATCGGATATCGTTTCCATTCGGGCTATCATGCAATACGCCAAAGAGCATTATTCCACAAAAGAGATGACGGAAGAGATATCTACGGATAGTCAAAAACTGCGGGAATATTTTTCTCGATGAATGACCGGCAAGGTTTTCAGAAAAGATTGATCACATATATCGAAAGCGACTACAACTCAGCCTCTCCGCTGAATGGCCTTGAGTTGCCTCCTCAGGGGATGAGTAGTTCCGTATTTTTTATAACGCTTTCAAATGGCATAGATTGCGCCGTAAAATACGGAGCAAATGCGATGAAAGATGTACCAGCTTTGGAATTGATAAAAAAGAAGCAGATCGATATTCCTGTCCCGGCGCTCGTCGCCTCTTTCATTTTTGAGGATGTGCCGGTAATTATTCTTAAAAGAATTAATTTCCCATTGCTCGAGTCCGTTCCAGCGGAAGAAATGCCGCTATACGTACCTTCTATGGTGAAGAATCTAAAAGAGTTGCATAAAATACAATCAGAAACCCCCGGACTACTTGCTCACAAAAAAGATGGAGAGACGTGGAAGGGTATGATGCTTTCAATCTTCGATGGCGGCGATATGGACTGGAATGAAGTTGCCGCCAGAAAATCGTTGGATGGAGGACTTGTTTTGGCATCGGTTGCCAAGATAAAAAAGAAGATCGGGGATACGGTATTCGACTTGAAAATATACTCATTGCTTCACACCGATTTCAATCAGAGGAACTTATTCGTGAACCCGAAAAATCATGAGATTTCCGGCATCGTCGATTGGGAAGACGCGATGTTCGGTGACCCGATCTACGACTTTGCGAGAGTCCGCATGTATCTGTGGCATTTCAACTTCAGCGAAGCGGCGATAAATGATTATTACGATCTGATGAATTTCTCCGCAGATCAGAAAAAGCTGGAGGATCTATATTGGCTTTCCCGGGTTATCCAATATCTTGCTTGGTATTCCGAGGAGTTGACGGAGTTCAATGTTGCCCGGATAAAGCTGCATCAGGAATATCTGAGAAACTATGCTTGGTAAAAAATCATTTTTGCCATCATTAGCTTATATCCTCCTGCCATAAATGGTTGAGCCGGGAACCGATAAAGAAGCTTGTGATATCATAAGTCCATGGCACTCGATCTTGCCGACGGCATCATTAAAAACGTCCGCGCGATAATCAAAAAAGAAGGCACCACCGGACCTCTTTTCCTTTTAACCCAGGAACCATCCGGTGAGTTCACCATTCCCGGCGGATGTAAGGATGCAGAAGATGCTGATCTGCTTACTGCACTCCATCGCGAGCTCAAAGAAGAGCTTTATTTGGATCCCACTGATTATTCGGCGCAGGCGACGGACATTAGAAAGGAATATGAACATCTCTATAACACCCCTCCCGAGCGGGCAGGGAAGAACACAGTCATCTCGTTATTTCTTGTGTCGAATCTTACCAAAGAGCCGCGTGCGAGTGCCGAGATAAAAGATATTGTCTGGGTTACTGCGGAGGACGCACTTCGCATGCTCAAAGCCCCTCATATGAACGAGCTGTTTCGGATGTCCGTCTTCACTCCCGTGATCGGATATGGGAAGCGTTTCAAGACATCCTCAAGAAACGTGATGGCGCTCAGCGTGCATTCCTCTTCGAAGATGCGGAGATAGCGCCAGCGCGAAGCGCAATCAAT
>Ga0326727_10006385_pt1 | contig 32414 bp, 33 predicted proteins | sample MB2enrmetagenome_FD_207643 | JGI IMG/M metagenome (GOLD analysis project Ga0326727, IMG submission 207643) | Lab enriched peat soil microbial communities from McLean, Ithaca, NY, United States - MB29MY | ecosystem: Environmental > Terrestrial > Soil > Wetlands > Peat | place: USA: New York...
GTAACAAAATCGTTGATGGAGATCTACTCCTACGTGGGTCTTCATGGCGTACCTTCCTCCTTTTCATCTCTGTGCTTCGAGCACCTAGTTGGAAGGTACGCCCCTTTTCATCCCATCTGAGCGAACGAGGCCCCAGGCGTTCTCTTCAGCCTGGGGGTGGTGAGTCGAAGGATCTGCGGTTGTTTTTCAAGATACTTCCGACTTACTACACTAATATGAAAACAAAGGTATCAGCGCCAATGTTTACTCCGCAACCGATTGGATTTATCAGCAGTCCTTTCAAAGATACAAAGGCTATCCCCAAGGGGCTTGGTGCAAAGCACGAAGAAGAGGGCGCGCTGAATATCCTGCCCGCCTTTGAGCCCGGCCTCGCGGACATCGAGGGCTACTCGCACCTCATCGTGCTTTGGGCCTTCGACCGTTCAGATGGCTTCGATCTAATGTTCACGCCGCCCTCCGACGACCGCCCCCACGGCGTATTCACGACGCGCTCTCCGCGCCGCCCCAACCCCATCGGCCTCACGGTCGTTGAACTCCTGGGCCGCGAGGGCGGTACGCTTCGTGTGCGCGGTGTGGACATGCTCGACGGCACGCCCATTCTCGACATCAAGCCTTACCTGTCGAGCATCCCCGAGGAGCGATTGCGCCGAGGCTGGCTGGCCGAGGCCGAGGCGCGCAAGGGATGAGCGGCCATTGTTACGAAGAAACTCGATGGTGACCAGACAAATGCAGACTGACTATCAAATTCCCAAGGTCTACCCCATCCTCGATGCCTCCTTCATTCCTGCCACTAGCCGCGCTGAGGTTGCTGCGCAGGTATGCGTTTTCAAGAATGCAGAGTTTCTGGCGCATGACTTATATCTATTCGCGCACGGCGGATTCCGTCTCAGCCAGACACATCGGACCCGTGGTGGCTCGATTGGTTTTTCGATTGTGGCGTGCCGGTATTCGCCGGTGTTGCCTGAGAAGCGGGTTAAATAATTCCCTAACGATACTTGCGGATGAGTTCCTCGGCGACAAACTGGGCCGGGTTGAATGCCTGGCCGTACTCGTCGTAGATTCCGCCGCTGCTGCACTTCGGGCACATCGCAAATGTCCCGCCTTTCGCACGTCCCGCTCTGATTGTTATCCTGTGTTTGTGGCTGCATTTCTTGCAGGTTATCAACACGCCAGGATCTGTTGCTTCTGACGAAGTGCCCGGAGTCTTCACAGGCTCCGAGGGAACTGCCACATTTGCCCTGCGATGGAAGATACTCATTTTCAGCTCCTTACTTGTAATGGCTAGTGGCCGTTTTCGCATCTATGAGTTCACGGGGCCGATTTCAACGTGGCAGACAGACCTCGCTATAGAGGAACCCGGTTGGATCGGCCTCTTTGTAAATTTCCATTTCTTCTGCATCCCGGTCAGTGATTTTGATCACCTCGTTTTGTAACATCGATTATTCTGTTGTTGCAGCTATTCTTGTTTCATGGTCTATTCTTTTCCCAAGGTTTACCCCATTCTCGATGCCTCCTTCATTCCGGCCACCGGCCGCGCTGAGTTCCTGCGCCGACTCGGCGGCGGGCTGAGAGATGCTGGCATCACGCTGCTCGAGTACCGAAACAAGACCGGGTCAGAGGCTGAATTGCTGGACGACGCCGCGATTTTGCGCGCCGCGCTCCCCTCCAAACAGGTAAAGTTGATTCTCGATGACAAGGCCGATCTGATTGAGCAGATTGGCTTTGATGGTGTTCATGTGGATGCGGGGGATCTCAAGCCAGCCGAGGCCCGCAAGCTGCTAGGGCCGGACCGCATCATCGGCACCTTCGGCGGCGGCGCTGCGGGGTTGCTCCCGGGAATTCTCTCGGCTCCTGCGGATTACCTCTCGATTGGTCCGGTCTTTACCACGCGGACCAAGCAAACCAGCTCACCGCTCATCGGCATGGAAGGCTTGCGGCGGCTGCGCGCGGAAGCCGGCCCCGGCCCGGTGCTGGTCGCCATTGGCGGCATTACGCTGGCTACGGCAGCCGAGGCGCTCTCTGCCGGAGCTACTCTCGTCGCCATCGCAGGAGCGCTCTTCCGTCAACCGGACCCGGCGGCCGAGTTTCGTCGCTGGATGGCTGCGCTCAGATGAAAACCAATGTCAATGATCTGCATCCTGGTTTGATTACTTGATGACCTGAAAACAAACGATCAATATTTTCAGAATTCTTGCTGTTAATTATCTAGTTAACATGCGTATAAAGCCAACAGAATCAAATAGTTCCACGTGGAACATTTTGAGAGGACGAGCGGCCCGCCCTTCAACTAACCACAAATCAGCGGCTTCTATAAACATCAATGCAATAGTGTTCTAAATTCATACAAAGTGTCTCAAAATCAGACATTTTCAGAAATAGAAAGACATTAGCGCTCAAATCCGATACAACTTTCTTTAAGTGACGACTCCAGACTCCCATCCCATTCCTGCCTCAGAAGCTGCCGTCAACGCTCCCCAACTGGTGCAGAGCCTTGGCCTGTTCAGCTCCACCGCGATCGTGGTCGGATCGATGATCGGCTCCGGCATCTACATCGTCGGCGCGGATATCGCCCGCGGAACCAACTCCCCGGCGCTGTTTCTGGGCGCATGGGTTCTGACGGCCATCCTGACATTCACTGCCGCGCTCAGCTACGGCGAGCTGGCGGCCATGATGCCCAAGGCTGGCGGCCAGTACGTCTATCTGCGCGAATCGCTGGGGCCGCTGTGGGGATTCCTCTACGGCTGGACGCTCTTCCTGGTCATACAGACGGGAACCATCGCCGCTGTCGCCGTGGCCTTCGGCAAGTTCCTCGGCGTCTTTTACCCCGCAATCTCGACGACTCACTGGCTGTGGCACATCGCCCATGTGCCCGCGCTGCCGGTAGGGCCGATGGTGCTGGGCAACATGGAGATCGGCGTCAATACCGCCAACCTGACTGGTATCTGCATCGTGATTTTTCTGGCCGTCGTGAACATCTTCGGCGTGAAGCTGGGCGCGCTGATTCAGAACATTTTTACTACTGCCAAGGCGCTGTCTCTTGCAGCGCTGATTCTGCTGGCCTTTACGGTGGGTCGTAACGCTACGGCGATTGCTGCCAACTTTGGGGTGGACTGGAGCGAGTTCTGGAAAAATGCCGGATGGCACTCGCTGCACCCGGTCCAGGTGGGCGTGGGCGGGCCGTTGGTTCTTGTGAATGTGCTGGTGATTCTGGCAGTAGTGCAGGTAGGTTCGCTGTTTTCATCCGACGCCTGGAACAACATCACCTTCACGGCCGGCGAGGTGAAGAATCCCAAGCGGAACATTCCGCTGTCTCTGATTCTAGGCACGGGATTTGTGCTGGCAATTTATTTTCTGGTCTCGTTGAGTTACCTGCTGGTTTTGCCCATGCACGGCGACCCGAACGGCGCCACAGTGATGGCGCGCGGCATTCAGTACGCGACCGAGGATCGTGTGGCGACGGCGGCGCTGGAGCAGATCTTCCACTCCGCCGGAGCGTACCTGATGGCTGCGGCCATCCTCATCTCCACCTTCGGCTGTGCCAACGGAATGTCGCTGGCCGGGGCGCGCGTTTACTACGCCATGAGCCGGGACGGCCTATTCTTCAAGTCCGTGGGCAAGCTGCATCCGCGCTACAAAACGCCAGCCGCGGGCCTGCTGGTGCAGGCCGTGTGGACCACGGTGCTGTGTGTCTCCGGCTCTTACAGCCAGCTGCTGGACTACATCATCTTCGCGGTGCTGGTCTTTTACATCCTCACCATTGTCGGATTGTTCGTGCTGCGCTTCAAAAAACCGAATGCACCGCGGCCTTATAAAGCCGTGGGCTACCCGGTATTGCCCGCGCTTTACATCGCATTGGCTGGCTGGATCTGTGTCGTATTATTGCGATACAAGCCACAATACACATGGCCGGGCCTGGTTCTGGTTCTGCTGGGCATTCCTGTGTATCTCTTCTGGTCGCGGCGGCTCACGCGGCAAGCCCTGTGAACTAAACTTAGTTTGTACAACTCCTGTGGAGGAACTCCTTCATTCATGTCCAGACTGCTGCGCATCAAGCCCATGTCGTTGCTCACCAAAGAGGCCGGCGAACAGGGCGAACACACGCTCAAGCGTTCGCTGGGCGCGTTGAACCTTGTAACCCTGGGCATCGGCGCCATCATCGGCGCGGGCATTTTTGTACTAACCGGCCAGGCTGCTGCCAAGCACGCCGGCCCGGCCGTTGCGCTGAGCTTTGTGCTGGCCGGAATCACCTGCGCCTTTGCTGGCCTATGCTACGCCGAATTTGCCTCCATCATTCCTATCGCCGGCTCTGCTTACACCTACGGGTATGCCACGCTGGGCGAGTTTGTGGCCTGGATTATCGGCTGGGATCTGGGGTTGGAGTACGGCTTTGGAGCGGCCACGGTGGCCTCCGGATGGTCGGGCTACTTCAACAGCCTCTTGCAGCAGTTGCACATCATCATTCCGCCTCGATTCACCGCAACGCCGGGGACTGTGCTGGTCTACTTTCAAGATCGATGGCTGCCGCTGACCTCGCTGCCGCCAGGAACCGTGTCTGCCGGACTGCCGCATGTGACGGCGCTCTTCAACATGGTGGCAATTCTGGCGATACTGGCTATCACCACTGTTCTGGTGATTGGCATCAAGGAATCGGCCAACCTGAACACCGCTATTGTCTTTATCAAGCTGAGCGTGGTAGGCATCTTCATCGTGCTGGGCGCGTGGTTCCTCTTTCACCACCCGGCGCTTGCCTCGGCCAACTGGCACCCGTTCATTCCGCCCTCCGACGGCCACGGCAACTTCGGCCTGAAGGGCATTGCCACGGGTGCGGCCTCCATCTTTTTCGCTTACATCGGCTTTGATGCCGTCTCCACCGCAGCCCAGGAGTCAAAGAATCCGCAAAAGGATATGCCGATGGGCATACTTGGTTCGCTGGTCATCTGCACCATCCTCTACATCGTGGTTTCCACTATCCTCACCGGCCTGGTGAACTACCATGCGTTGAATGTTGCCGATCCGGTAGCACTGGGCATCGACGCCACAGGCGTCAGTTGGGGATCGCTGCTGGTCAAAATCGGCGCAGTCTTCGGGCTGGCGACCGTGATGCTGGTCATGTTGCTGGGCCAGTCGCGAGTCTTCTTTTCCATGTCACGCGACGGCCTGTTGCCCAAATGGGCCTCTGCCATTCATCCTAAATTCCGCACGCCGTGGATTTCCACTATCGTCGTCGGCGTTGTGGTGGCCATCCTGCCGGCCTTACTTCCCGTCGACCGGCTGGCCGAGCTGGTCAACATCGGCACGCTGCTGGCCTTCACCATTGTCTGCGCCGGAGTTTGGATTCTGCGCGTGCGTCACCCCGATCTTCACCGGCCCTTCAAGACGCCGTTTGTTCCGCTGGTGCCTATTCTTGGCATCATCTCGGCCGTTTACCTGATGAGCAACCTGCCGCTGATTACCTGGGCCGTGATGATCGGCTGGATGCTGGTGGGGTTGGTCATCTACTTCACCTACTCGATCAAGCACAGCAAGGTGCAGAAGCTGCCCAGGGCGCAAGAGGGCGACTGATACAGAGTCAACAGGTTGATATGCCAACGGCCTCCTGAGCGGGAGGCCGTCGTGCCTTGTGTTAGTGGTGTAGCCTTTATCTGATGCTCATCGAAGAAAATAAGCCGCTTGCGCCTTTTACTACCTTTCAAATCGGCGGCCCTGCGCGCTGGTTTGTTGAGGCCACGAGCGAAGATGAGATTGCCGAGGCAGCCGCATGGGCACGGGAGCGCGGAGTGGCGCTGTTTGTGTTGGGCGGGGGCAGCAATGTGCTCGTCTCCGACGCCGGATTCGATGGCCTGGTGCTGCGGATAGGATTGCGCGGGATCGTGGCGACGAATGCGCCCGAACATCTTGGCCTGAAAATCTATCAAGCTGCCGCAGGCGAAGATTGGGAGCACTGCGTGCAGCAGACTATTGAGGATGGTTGTGCGGGTTTAGAGTGCCTGGCCGGGATTCCCGGCACTGTGGGCGGGACGCCGGTGCAGAACGTGGGCGCATACGGGCAGGAGGTGGCGTCGGTCATCGAACGGGTGCGAGCCTACGACCTCCGAGAGCATAGCTTCGTCGAGTTTGCGGCGGCGGAATGCGGGTTTGCCTATCGCCGCAGCCGCTTCAACTCTGCTGATCGTGGACGATACATCGTCACGCGCGTGGACTACCGGCTCACGCCCGGAGGCGCGCCGACGCGGCGCTACGCAGAGCTGCAACGGGCCTTTCCGGAAGGCGCGCAGCCGAGCCTGGCAGAGGTGGCGGCAGATGTGCGGCGCATCCGCAAAGCCAAAGGAATGTTGATCGTCGAAGGCGATCCCGATTGCCGCAGCGCGGGCAGCTTCTTCAAGAATCCCGTCATGTCTGCCGAGAGATTCCGTAAGATAGCGGCTGCCAGCGAGACGCCGCCGCCTTGCTTTTCCGCCGGACCAGAGGCAGAGAATACGGGCCAGGTCAAGGTTCCAGCAGCCTGGCTGATTGAGCAGGCTGGTTTCGCCAAGGGGTACGCGCTTGGCGCTGCTGCCGTCTCCTCGCGGCACACGTTGGCGCTCGTCAATCGCGGGGGAACAACCGCAGCGGAGATTTTGGCGCTGGCCAGCCAGATCGCCACTGCCGTCGAGCGGCGCTTTGGCATTCGTCTGGAGATGGAGCCGGTGATGGTGGGATTCTGATTCAGGCTAGCCTATTGTCCAAGTCGCATTAAAACAAATAGATGCAACTATTTCCCGCGAATCGGATCATAATGAATGGAAGTTCAAAATCCTGACCACGGAGGACTGATGCTCTCTGCGCGATCGTTACGATCTCCTGCATTTGCACTCATAGCCTCAGCGATTTTGACCTTTTCTTCTATGCCGGGATGGGCACAGGCAGCGCTGCTGTTGGAGGAGCCATTTGGATTTTTTGGTTTCGTCAATCCCACCGGGCACAATGCCATATATTTTGCGCGCATCTGCGCCGAAACTCCTGTCAAGCTGCGCCGTTGCCAGGCCGGCGAGCTGGGCGCCGTGATCACTCGCCGTCCGGGCATCGGGGGCTATGACTGGTTTGCGATTCCACTCGTTCCCTACCTCTATTCCGTCGAGGACGTCTCTCAGGTTTCCGCGCACGTTGATCGCGAGACCGTTTATCGGCTACGCGTCCGCTATCACAAAGCCCATCTGCTCAGCCTGGGAGTAGATGGGCCCCCCGGCGGCTTTGCGCATGGAGGCTGGACAGAGCTGATAGGCGCCTCCTATGAGCGGCGCATCTACGCTTTACGCTTTGAGACCACGGAGAAGCAGGATGACGAGTTCATTGCGTTGTTGAACGATGGCAAGAATCGCTCCCACTTCGAACTCTTCTATAGCAACTGCTCGGATTTTGCGCGTCTCGTTCTCAATATGTATTTCCCGGGCGCCTTCCAGCGCAGCATTTTTCCGGACGCGGGCGTGACTACCCCCAAGCAGATCACCTACAAACTGGAACGCTATGCCCGCAAACATCCCGAGACGCAATTGACGATCTACGAGATTCCTCAAATTCCCGGCAGCCGACGCTTGAGCCGCTCGAGCAAGAGCATTGCCCAGTCGCTTTCCACCACCGGCTATGCCATCCCCATCGCGCTGGTGAATCCTTACCTTGCCGGAGGGCTTTTTCTGGATTACCTGGTGCGCGACCACCACCATCTCATCCCCAAACATCCGCATATGCTGGCCCCGGACAATTTATTTGCGTTGACAGCTCCGGGCCGCCCGGCTGAAAATCCCCTCAGCGCAGGTGCGCAGGCCCCCAGCGCCGCTGCCGGCGGTTCATCGGAAACAACCGCCGAAGCCAACTCCGGCCTGTCAGAAAACAAGGTCATGCATGAGCAAATCCTCCGAGCAGAATCTCAAAAACCACGGCCGGATTGATCCGCTGTTTCACTTTGTGTCGTTTATCGTTCTGATCGCCAACCTAGTCTTCGCCGTCTTCCACCTGGTACACCATTGGGGAGATGCTCGCATCTCATCCGCATGGTACCTGGCGCTTTCACTGGTGGTGTTCATCCCCTTCTTCAAGATCCGGATCTATGCGCTCAAGGCGCAGGACCGCATCATTCGTCTCGAAGAGCGGCTGCGCCTGCAGGCGCTGGCCCCGGCGGAATGGCACGCACAGATCAATCGCCTCACCGAGGATCAGTTGATCGGCCTGCGCTTTGCCGCCGATGACGAAGTGGTGGAGCTGGCCAAGCAGGCGCTGGAGCATCACCTGACGCGCAAGCAGATCAAGGAGCGCATCCAGAACTGGCGCGCCGATCACTTCCGGATATAGCGCGGCTTAGCCATCCGCCGCCTCGCGCAGCTTGGCGATCATTGCTACCCGGGCCAGTTTCGTGCGCCGTGGTAGATGTGGAGGATATGGACTGCCATCGTCGTCACTCGATAGACCACAATGTATGGCAACCGAGGGACAACAAGCTCACGGGTACCGGCAATCCTCCCTTCACGACCTCTCGAGGGGAAGACGCTGAGTGAGTCGGCCGCATCAAGGATCGTCTTCGCAACGGCTCTTGCTGCGGCGGGATTGTCCCTGCGAATGTAGCGGGCTATTCCCCGAAGATCCATAGACGCCGACTCCGTCCACCGAACAGGCATTGAGTCGGCCATCTGCGTGTCTCAGGCCTACAACTCGCGTTCAACCGCCGCCCAAACCTCGGAGGCCGGGACGAAGTTGCCGCGGTCAGCATCCTCCAACCCAGCCTGCACAGCTGCACGAAAATGAGCTTCTTCCGCGATGTAGCGCGTCACCACTTCACGAACCAACTCATCCGCTCTCCGGCCAGCCTGAGCAGCCATTCGGGAGAGTTGGGCCTCTTGTTCGACGCTAAGTAGAACTTCCATATTCTGAGATTAGGAGTATATGGGGTGAGTGTCAACTCGGATTAGCGAAGCCTAGCGCGTCCGCTACACAGCCTTCTTCTGCGCGGTCATATGCTCGCGCAGGGCGGCATTGATGCGGCTTTGATAACGTCTGCCAGCGGCGCGAAAAAACGCGCCGCCAGCCGCCACTTGCCGTGCAGTTCACGGAAGCGGTTTATAGCTCAAAATCCATTCTTCCTGCTCCTTGGTATCCGGAACGTCGAGGCCGCGCGCCGTTCGAATCGCATCCAAAGCGGTCTTGGGATTCCACCCGAGATGGATGAGTGTACAGGCTGCCGTGACAGTGGCCCTGCCGACGCTTCCCCGGCAATGGACCCCGACCTTGACACCGGCGCCGAGATGGCTGGCTAAATCTGCCGCGAACTTCCTGAAGGAATCGAGGTTTGGCGGAACATGTACGTCAGGGATTGGAAAGCAGACAAAGTTCATTCCAATCTGACCGGCTACAGAGCCTTCTTGCGCAAGTCCGAGCGAAGCAGCTTCCTCCTCTTCCAGGAGCGAAACCAGGGTTTGAATGCCTCCCAGCTTCATTCGCAGGAGATCGTCCTTCAGCGAGTCGTCACCGTTAGGTTTGAGCACCACAGCTAACGGAGGAGGGGGATCGCCATTGATCCAGAAAATTTCATTCATCGCGCGTACCGCTTCTGATGCCAGATCCAGGCGGTGCGGACGATCTCGTCGAGTTGGGTATAGCGGGGCATCCAGCCGAGTTCGCGGATGGCTTTATCAGAGCTGGCGACCAGAACGGCAGGATCGCCGGGGCGTCGGGGATGGACTACGGCGGGGATGGGATGGCCGGTAACGCGGCGAGCCGATTCAATCACTTCAAGAACGCTGAAGCCCTTTCCGTTGCCCAGATTGAAGATCAGGCGGGGGGCGTTAACGGTTGCGGCTTCCAGGGCTTTGAGAGCCAGCAGGTGGGCTTCAGCCAGGTCGGAGACGTGAATGTAGTCGCGGATGCAGGTTCCGTCCGGGGTAGGGTAGTCGTCCCCATAGATGCGGATGGAGGGGCGGCGGCCAAGGGCAACGTCGAGGACCAGGGGAATGAGGTGAGATTCGGGCTCGTGGGCCTCGCCACGAATGATGCCATTCGGCCCATCCGGGGCGCCAGCCACGTTGAAGTAGCGCAGGGAGGCCGAGCGCAGGCCGTGGATGCGATGGAACCAGTCGAGCATCCGCTCGACCATCAGCTTGGATTCACCATAGACATTGGTCGGGAGCAGGCGCGCATCCTCTTTGATCGGAAGGACTTCCGGCTCGCCGTAAACGGCGGCGGTGGAGGAGAATACCAGCCGGCGAGGACCGTGGGCGAGAATGGCCTCGAGCAATGCGAGGGTGGAGGCGGTGTTGTTACGGAAGTACTGCTCGGGATGGAGCATGGACTCGCCGGCCTCGATGAGGGCGGCAAAGTGGAGAACGCCGTCAAAAGGGCTTCCCTGGGCTTTGGCGGTGGTGAAGATATTTTCTATCCTGGGACGATCTGACAGCTCCCCCTCGATAAACTCAAAGCCCGGGGGCAAAAGATCGCGCCTACCATGGCTCAGATTGTCAAAAATGACGGTGTGGGCCCCATTTTGAGCCAATAAACCCGCGACAGTACCACCTATATACCCCGCACCGCCAGTTACCAGGATTTTCACGAAATAGTCCGCACCTTCCCAAACACATCGGTTTAGCTTAGAGTCTAATATGCAGGGCTGGGTTAAGCTGGTCTGTTGCCGGCATGATTCAGGCAGCCGGAATGACGGCGCATTAGTTTTGTAGTTGTTTTTATCTTGCCGGGGCGAACATGACTGATGCAGGCGCAATGAAGCGCAGCATGGGAGTAAACATCCTACAGCAAGGAGGGATTGTTTTTTTGTTGGACGCCCTGGGCATGAAATTCAGTGTTCACAACTTCGCGTTCCAGGCATCCGGCAGTCCATCTTGCATGGGGCCTTGGAAACCGGAATCTGGATGTAAAATCGCAATTTTTTTCAGATCAACCACGACACGCATGAACAGAGTTTTCCCTTTTTCCCCCATCCGATCTACGCATGGGCAAAATGGATCCGGCCAAGAGGCCGGACACGGCGCGGCCACTATGGCCGTGTGCGAGGATTGAGATTATGCCTGTGAAGCCTAATCCAGTACAGGCCACATTCGGATTGCTCCCCGAGCCCGAGCGCAGCCCCAGATCGTTCATCATCAGCATGGTGATCAACGGGCTGATGCTGGCTTTGTTTATCCTGGTTGGAGCGTTTGCTCCGAAGAAAATTCTTCACAACTATGATGTGACAACGCTGATTTTGCCGGCCAAAAAGGAGCCGCCTAAACCTAAGGAGAAGGTGCCTCCGCCTCCTCCAGTGGAGGAGCCGAAGATTCCGGATGTGAAGTTTGAGGCGCCCCGGATCAATGTCCCCAAGCCGGAGCCCAAACCCGATCTGAAACCGATCCAGATTGAAGCCAAGCTGAACATGCCAGCCATCAAGGACCCCAAGCTGGATGTGAGGCTGGCGCCGCAGCCCAAGACAGCGCTGGCTCCGGCGGCCATGCCGGCGCAGGATAATAGTGTCAAGCCCTCGATGAAGCCGGTGCATTATGGGCAGACCTTTGGCGTCCTGCCTAACCCCAACGCCAAGGGGCCGGCCACGGTGGCGGCTATCGGCAACATGTACGGCGGAAATCAGGGGCCTGTAGGTGCGCCCCACGGAGTTGTAGGCTCGACAGGCATTGGCGATGGAATCAAATACGGTAATAACCAGGGAAAGCCCGGCGGAAAAGTAGCCTCGGCCGTAGTGCCAGCGGCCACCGTCGCGGCCCCATCGGGCAACGTGGGTAAGGTAGCCTCTGCCGGCATTCCCACCGCGCCCACAGCTGTAGCCCCTACGCCCCATGCGGTCGCCGGACCACCCCCCACAGACGTGGTGGTTGTCTCCAAACCGTTGCCCGAGTACACCAGCGAAGCCAAGCAGCTTAAGGTGCAGGGCGACGTGATTTTGCGGGTTACGTTCACGGCCAACGGCCAGGTGGTGGTGCAGGGAGTCGTGCAAGGTCTTGGCCACGGCCTGGATGAAGAGGCGCGCCGCGTGGCGCAACAGATTCGTTTTCGACCCGCCACACGCAACGGACAGCCGGTGGATAAGACAACGACCGTGACCATTACGTTTCAGTTGGCGTAAAATTAGAATTGCACGCACGAGACAAGCTATGCCAAGCCGCGGGACGCAGGAACGGCGCCAGCGGCAAGACGAAGATGTAGAAGAACCAAGCTTAGGAGCCTGACATGAAGTTTCGGAAGATATCGATCGCCTTGCTGCTCATCACGCTGTGTGTCCCGAGCGCGTTTGCGTTGGGCAAGAAGAAGGCGTCCAAGCCCGGCAAGTACTCGCAGGTCCATCAGCTTACGCCGGAGCAGGCGGCGCTGATTGAAAGGGCCATCGGCCGGGAAAAGGTGCTGATCAAGAACATTCAGCAGCGCACACCCCTGGTGGAAACATACATCCAGAACACCAAGCCGGATATCAAGCTCTACCAGGTGCCAATCTCCGACGAGTACATGCTGAGCCGCATTGACTTCGGCAAGGTCTTTTTCGACAAGACCTACGAGCCCAGGACGAGGAAAGCCAATGCAAATCACAAATTCTTCAAGAGTTCAGCGCTTTCGGTTACCGGGCTCACCAAGGCGCTGAAGCTGGACACGCATTTCACCTACAACCCTCTGGGCTTCACGGAGATGATGTTCCTGGACCCCAAGAGCTTCGACAACCAGCACTATATATTCAGCTATGTGCGTAAAGAGTTTCTGGGCTCGGTGCGCACCTGGGTTTACGATGTACAACCAAAAGTTGCTGGCATGGGCCGGTTCTACGGACGCATCTGGGTCGAGGACCAGGATGGCAACATCGTTCGTTTCAACGGCACGTTTACCGCACCCCGATCAGAGGACGACTCGCGCTTCTACTTCCACTTCGACAGCTGGCGCATGAACGTGCAGCCCGGTATCTGGCTGCCGGTGGCAGTCTACGTGGAGGAGACGCAACGCACCGAAAACGAAAAGGTGGGGCTGAAGGCTCAAACGCACTTCTGGGGTTACTCGCTCAAGCTGCCTACGCGGGAGAGCGAAAATGTGAGCGTGAGGGTGGACGACGCGGTGGACAAGAGCGAAGACTCGCAGGATGTGGGTCCTCTGCAAGCCTCGCGCGCATGGGTTACGCAAGCTGAAAACAACGTGATTGACCGCCTGGTGGAAGCCGGACTGGTGGCGCCGCTGACTCCGGGCGGCTATGAAAACACGGTGTTGGACCAGATTGTCATTAATCTACAGGTGCCTAATAATCTGGCCTTTACGGATCAGGTGCACACCCGCATCCTGCTCTCCACCACGGTGGAAACCACCACCGTCGGCAACACCATCCTGATCAGCAAGGGGCTGATTGACAGTCTGCCCAGCGAGGAAGCGATCGCCTCGGTAGTTGCCATGGAGTTGGCCCACATCGTGATGGGCCACCACATCGACACCCGATACGCCTTCAACGACCGGCTGCTGTTTCCTGACGAGGCGACCTTCAGAAAAATCGACATGTACCACTCGGATCACGACAACGCGGAGGCTGCCAAGAAGGCCATGGAGTACATGCAGAACTCCATGTACAAGGACAGACTGCCCTCGGCGGGGCTCTACTATGCGCAGTTAGTGGATCGGGAGAGGGTGCTGAAGGCTCTGAACACGGCTAAACTGGGTGATTCGCTGCTCAAGACGGACGGTACCCCGTGGATGGCCGATTTGAAGAGCATGGCGCCCGCGCTGAACTGGGATGACCTCACCCAGCGTCCGGCTCTGCCTCTGGGCAGTTGGCTCAAAACCGATCCCTGGGACGACAAGGTGCATCAGATCAACGCCAAGATCTATCCCTACATGAACCCGCGTGACAAGATGCCGCTGGAAGTGACGCCGATCTTCTATAAATTGCAGCGCTACGATGCCTCGAAGCTGACGCCGTCCTCGCCTCCGGCCGCCACGCAGCCAGCGGCGCATCCCGCTGCCAGCGACGCGCCTCAGCAATTAGAGGGCATATCGAATCCGCCAGCGCAATAGCTTTTACCGGGAATCTCTGGACCGGGATCTGTTGTGCGCTGCTTCCGATCCAGGGATTCCATAACCTGTTCGATAACAATCTGTCACTGGCTGCAAAAAATATGCCGGGACTGAAAGTGCCTTCGACTTATGAGAAGATTTAGCGCGTTCTTGTTCACGATACTGCTTTTTGCCGGAGCCATTGCCGCCGATGCGCAAGTGGTTCCCTCCGCCACCGGACGGCAGGTTTCGATCACCGCCGGCGGGATGGCTTCCGGTTTTCAGCCGGACTTTGCGTACGAATGGCAACCTCCAGACTTCATAAAACCCGTCGCGAGCGCCAGCAACCAGCCTCTGTTCGGCGCGGGCGCTTATATGGATGTGAGGCTGAGGCGCTGGGTGCAATTCGAGGCTGAAGGCCGCTGGCTGCGCTGGAACGCGTTTCAAGGCATCACCCAGGATAACTACCTAATCGGCCCCAGGCTTCCTGTGTATCGCTTCTGGAAGGGGACCGTCTACGGCAAAGCGCTGGCCGGATATTCCAGGATGACATTCGACAACTCCGGCTCCTACGGCCGGTACCTTGACCTGGCCTTTGGCGGAGGCATGGACATAAAGCTGACCAAAAAGATAAGCGTCCGCGCGGTGGATGTCGAGTATCATTATTGGCCAAACTGGGAAGGCTCCACGCTGTCGCCGTATGGGGCCAGCGTGGGCATCGGGTACAAGATATTCTAAACACGATGTAAATATAGCGGGCCACTCCAATGGGGTGGCCCTTAAATTGCGCATCAGTTGAATTGGAAATTCGCACCTAAAGCAAACTCAAAAACTCGTCCACAGATAAGCCTGCCGCCCTGATCAGCGCGCGAAGAGTACCTACGTTAGCTCTTTGTGCTGGGAATGGAGAGATTCGCTCTCTGGCCGGGTTTGTGTAAAACTTGATGGCTACCCACCTGTCCCATGACAAGACACCCCGCCTTGCCAAAGGCATAGGCTGCTTCCTTGCCTGATATATTGCCCAACTTTCCCATTGCTATACAGCTACAACCAACGGGGTCTGGCCAGTAGGAATCATCGCGCTAACGGCCTTCTGATCCTCGGCCCACAGCCAGGCAGTTATAGCCTCCCGAATGTTCTCTATGGCTTCTTTCTGGTCCCGGCCCTGCGAAACGCAGCCAGGAAGAGCCGGACACTCGGCTACAATCCAACCGTCCTCGGCCTCCTGCAAAACAACATGAAAAATCATGGATCGACTCCTGTTCTATCTTCCCCGTTTAAGCCGGCGAGGGCGAGCCTTCGGGGAAGCCAGGTCCGCGGCTTTCCGGCTTGAGAACCTCCTGCACGTCATTGCCGCCGGTGTCTGATGGAGAAGCCAGATTGGAGCGCAAGGGGGGAAGTTCCTTGCCCTCGATGAGCATTTTGACCTCATCTGCGTCGATGGTTTCGCGCTCCAGCAGAGCCGCGGCGATGCGGTGCATGGCATCGGCGTTGGTCTCCACAATCCCATGGGCCGACTGGTAGGCCTCGTCGATGAGGCGGCGCACTTCCAGGTCGATCTGGCGGGCAGTCTCCTCGCTGAAGTCGCGATGCTGGGCGATCTCGCGGCCCAGGAATATCTGCTCCTCTTTTTTGCCGAAGGTGAGGGGGCCGAGGCGGCTCATGCCGTACTCGCAGACCATGCGCCGGGCCAGGTCGGTGGCGCTTTCAATATCGCTTCCCGCGCCGGTAGACATCTGGTTGAGGAAGATCTCCTCAGCCACCCGTCCGCCATAGGCGATGGCCAGATTGGCTTCAAGATATTCGCGGGTGTAATTGTGGCGGTCGCCGGGTAAAAAGATGGTGACACCCAAAGTCATGCCGCGAGGAATGATAGTGACCTTGTGAATGGGGTCGGCGTGCTCGCGCTTGAGCGAGACCAGCGCATGGCCGGCTTCGTGATAGGCGGTTACCCGCTTCTCCTCTTCGGTGAGCAGCATGGACTTGCGCTCCGCGCCCATGAGCACCTTGTCCTTGGCCACTTCGCAGTCGTACATGACAACCTGCTTGCGGTTCATGCGCGCGGCGCTCAGCGCGGCCTCATTGACCATATTGGCCAGATCGGCGCCGCTGAAGCCAGGCGTTCCCCGCGCAAGCACGTTCAGGTTCACATCATCGGCGATGGGAACTTTCTTGACGTGTACGCGCAGAATCTCCTCGCGGCCGCGAACGTCGGGCAGTCCCACGACTACGCGGCGGTCGAAGCGTCCCGGCCTGAGCAGCGCCGGGTCCAGCACGTCGGGGCGGTTGGTGGCGGCCACCAGGATCACGCCATCGTTGGATTCAAAACCGTCCATCTCGACGAGAAGCTGATTCAGAGTCTGCTCACGTTCGTCGTGACCGCCGCCCAGCCCCGCGCCGCGATGGCGTCCCACCGCGTCAATTTCGTCTATAAAAATGATGCAGGGCGCGTTCTTCTTGCCCTGCTCGAAGAGATCGCGGACGCGGCTGGCGCCCACGCCGACGAACATCTCCACAAAATCCGAACCGGAAATGGAAAAGAAGGGGACATTGGCCTCGCCGGCAACGGCTCGTGCCAGCAGCGTCTTGCCGGTGCCCGGAGGGCCCACCAGCAGCACGCCCTTGGGAATGCGGCCGCCGAGCTTCTGAAACTTGGCCGGCTCCTTCAGGTACTCGATGATCTCCTTCAGCTCTTCCTTGGCCTCATCTACGCCGGCCACGTCCTTGAAGGTAATCTTCTTCTGCTGCATGGAGAGCAGGCGCGCGCGGCTCTTGCCGAAAGACATCGCCTTATTGCCGCCGGCCTGCATCTGGCGCATGAAAAAGAACCATACGCCGATCAACAAAACAAAGGGACCCAGGCTCATCAGTGCCTGCAATAAGTAGTTGTTATTCGGGTCTTTCAGATCGAAATGCGTCTTGGCCGTGTGCAGTTCCTTGGCCAGGTTGTCGGCGGTGTTCCCGGAGATAGTGGTGTGGAACTCATCTTTCGAGCCCTTCAAGTGGCCGTGTACGTCGGTCCCCTGGATGGTGGCATCCTGCACCTGTCCGGCCTCGATCTTGTCCAGCAGATCCGAGTAGCCGATTTCCGTGGTTTTGCCCGCTCCAGCACTCTTCGTCACCCAAGTGATGAGAACAAAGCCGAAGGTGATAATGCAGGCCCAGACCACGAGCGATTTTACGGTCGAATTCACCAGGATTCCTCTCTCCAGGTGTTGGAGGAACACTCAAACGGGTCTCCAGCACCTACTGTATCTCCTTTAGACGCTGGCATATTCCACAAAGTCACAAGTAAAAACGGGAAGCCTTGGCGCAGACACACCCATACCGCCGCCTGGAGGAGCAGTTATTTAAATTGTACTCTCAGGGCCGGAAGAATTGCAGCAATTATAAGGCAGGTTCCGCGGCGGTATCCAGGCTGGTAATCCCGATGTGGATTCCCATTTCCGGTTCCGCTTCAACACCTCGCATCCAGATGATGCGGCCTTCGAGTTCGAGAACCGGCCAGAGTGCGCGGCTGGAGCCGGTGATTTTAAGGCGTTCCAGCACTTCTTTCACTTTGTGCGGGGCGGAGGAGTGGCGCAGGCGGATGCGGTCGCCCGGCCTCCAGTTGCGCAATGTGGCGGAGCGAGCAATACCCGCCTTAGCAGACTCGGTGACCTTAATCCGCAGCCGCAGCCCGAATGCCGGGGCGGCAACCTCGCCGGGAATGGAGACTGTATATTCGGCAGCCAAGTCCAGGTTTTGCCCGTCCGCCTCGGGGGCAAGCCGCAGCCGAAGCTCCCTTGCGGTACGCTCCGCGCGGAGTCCATGGGCCAATTGGAGCTTTTGTCCGGCATGGCCTGCGAGGGCCAGACTACGCAGCGCTTCGGTAGAGGTAAAATCGACGGCCGCGCCCAACTGTTCCGAAGCGTGGCGCAAGAGCCGCCGCTGGAGTGCCGGCGCAAGCTGGGCGAACCGGCTGACATCGAGCGCCAGGCCATCGCCGGCGGCACGGCCTCCACCGCGGACAGGACGGCCGTGCAGGAGTAATTGCGGGGCAAGACGGGCCAGTTCAGCTGTCCACCATGCCTCTTCGTCGCGGGCCAGCGTGGCCATCTGCGCCAGGTGCTCGCGCAGTTGCGGATTCCAGCCCTCCAGCAGCGGCAGTAGCTCTTGGCGGATGCGGTTGCGGGTGTAGGTGAGGTAGCGGTTGGAGGAGTCCTCGCGCCATTCCTGACCAAGCGCGTTCAGGTATGCTTCGATCTCAGTCCGCGTTGTGGAAAGCAGCGGTCGCAGGACACGGCCCTCGGGAAAATCGATTACCGGATGAATGCCGCTCAAGCCCTCGGTCCAGGCTCCGCGAAGAAATTTGGCCAGGACAGTTTCGGCCTGGTCGTCGAGGGTGTGGGCGGTGGCTACGGCTTCCACCTCGCCCGATGCCATCAGTTGCCGGAACCAGCCGTAACGCAGGCGGCGCGCAGCCTCCTCGACGGTTTCAGAGTTTTCTCTGGCTGTTGCCCCGGCATCGACCCGCGCCTCGTGAAAAGGCAAGCCCAACTGTGCAGCCAACGCGCGGGAAAAGGCCAGGTCGCCGTCGGCCTCCTCGCCGCGCAGGCCGTGGTGGAGGTGGGCAGCGTGCAGCACCAAGCCCAGCTCCCGGCTCTGCTCCGCAAGGGCACGCACCAAGGCTACGGAGTCCGCACCACCAGAGAGGCCCACGGCCAGGCGAAGTCCCGGCCTGATCAGCGACACATCGATGTGCAGCTTGGGGCGCATTTCAAAATGATAAGGCCTCTGGCGCATCCCCATTCTCCGCCGAGCCAGCTAATATACTGTGACAATGTTCGAGATACGCGCTGCAACCGTTGCCGATGCCGCAATCATCATCGCCCATCGCAGGGCTATGTTCCTGGATATGGGCCGTCCGGACGATGTGGATATGGAAACCATGAAGCGGAACTTTGAGCCTTGGGTCACACGCATGATCGGCGAAGGCAAATACCTTGCCTGGATTACGGAGGATGGCGGTCGTCCCATTGCCTCGGCCAGCCTTCTGATTCTGGACTGGCCACCTAACACTCACGATCCCGCAGGGGAGCACCGCGGTTACGTGCTGAACGTCTTTGTTGACCCGGAGTACCGGAGGCGCGGCCTGGCTCGGGCACTGATCGAGCGCTGCATGGATGAGGCGCACCGACGTCGCATTCGCACGGTAGCGTTGCATAGCTCCGACATGGGCCGGGCCCTCTATGAGGCCCTGGGCTTCAGCGCGACCCAAGAAATGCAACATGTGGAGCCGTCCGGGGAATAGCCAAGTGTCCCATTCTTTCCGTGTTTCTCGCAGATAGAATGGGGAAACTATATAGGTTCCCCGCCTGCTTTTCACGAGAACTCCACCTCACGCAGTGCTATACTCCAACCGATATGCAAGTCTTTGCGATTCTACCCGCCGCGGGGCTGGGAACCCGGATGGCCGGTCCGCAGCCCAAGCAGTTTCTCATCCTCGATGGGCTTCCCATCCTGATTCATTCGCTGCGCGCCTTTGCCTCGGTGGAGCGGGTGACGGCGATCTATGTGGCCGTGCGCAAGACGGAGATGGAGCGCGTCCAGGCCCAAATCGCCGAGTATGGCTTTGCCAACCGGGCCAGCGTCGTGGAGGGCGGCGACAACCGCCAGGAATCTGTTTCCCATGCGCTGGAGGCCTTGCCGGCCCAGCCCGAGGACATTGTTCTGGTGCACGATGCCGTCCGGCCGCTGATCGACGCGGCCACCATCGAGCGGACCATCGACGCGGTTCTGGAGCACGGGGCGGCCATCGTGGGAATGCCCGCGGTGGACACCATCAAGCAGGTGGAGCGGACCGCGCACGGAGCGCTGATTACCTCCACCATTCCGCGCGAGTTTATTGTTCTGGCGCAGACGCCGCAGGGCTTCCGCTTCGGACTTTTGCGGAGCGCCTTCGCCGAGGCTATGGCGGACGGGTTTGTAGGCACCGACGAGGCTTCGGTCCTGGAGCGCGCCGGCCTTCCGGTGGCAGTCGTTCATGGCTCTCCGGTTAATCTGAAGATTACCCAGCCGGGCGACCTGGAGCTGGCCGAGTTTTACCTGCGCCGTCGCGCCCGCTGACAGCGGAATCAAAGCAGGAACAGGCAAGGAAACCATGGAAACACGGATCGGATTTGGCTATGACTCGCACGTCTTCAAGCCGGGCATTCCGCTACGCATCGGCGGAGTCACGCTGGACCACACTGAGGGCCTGGCCGGCCACTCCGACGGCGATGTGCTGCTGCACGCCATCACCGACGCCCTGCTGGGCTCCATAGCTGCCGGCGACATCGGATGCTTTTTTCCGCCCGGCGATCCGCGCTGGAAAAACGCCGACTCCGCCATCTTCCTCAACCTGGCCCTGGAGACGCTGCAAAGCGCAGGCTACCGCATCGTGAATATCGACGTAACGCTGATTCTGGCCGCGCCCAAGATCGGTCCCGTCTCCGGTGAGATGCGCACTCGTGTAGCCGAGCTGCTGGGCCTTGGCACAGACCAGATCAGCATCAAAGCAAAGACCCCGGAGGGGCTGAAGCTCGACCGTGTCGCACAGTGCCACGCCATCGCCCTGGTGGAGCGCGTGCTCGAGCCGGAAGACCTGAAGAGCATGAGCGCGGTGATCGAAAGTCAGCGCCAACTGGAAGATGTTGTCGAAGACCTGCTCAGCTCGGTTCACGGCGTACCCAAAAAACGCGGCGGCACGGATTACGATACCGAAGAGATTCCGTAGGATAGTGAAGAAGAGTCAGAGAATAGCAAGGTGGTTTGAGGGCTTCCAAAGGTAGATGGAGGAATACAGCGAGTTTCATGACGGTTGGTTTGAGGGACTGTGGATAGACGGCAAGACTATACACGTTTTTCTGGCCACTGAAGGACGGGAACAGTTTGTGTTCTTCGCAGATGGAGTAGCTGAACTGTCTGTCGATGGAGTCAAGTCTGGAAACATTATCTTCGAGGTCTTGACGCGTGGTCCTGAGGAGGTACTTCATCGTGATATCCAAGCCCTATACGAATTGCAAACCGGCCAAGCAGGAGAAACTCAAGCCGCGAATCTCATGGAAAAAGTGCATCTTCACGGATGGAAGGTTTTGGAGATCAATCCATCCTACGGAGCAAGATGTCTGATTGTTACCAATTCCCTTGAACTTTTTAGTCGCGAGAATTGGCTAAAACGACATTTGCAAATTGACCTTACTGCCTAGATCAACAGGATCGGCACTCTGTATTCGACCAGCCTCTTATCACTCGTCACCAGAATCAGACCTTCCACAATCGCCTGTGCAACCAGCAGCCTGTCGAATGGATCCCGATGATGAAACGGCAATCCCGCCGCCAGTTCCACGTGCTGGAAGGTAATCAATAGCTCTGAAAAGCCGTATGAGACCGCCATCTTGCTGACCAGAACCGGCAAATTCAGTTTGTTCGAGGCAAGTTTGATGGCCAATTCCCAGGCGGTAGCCGCGCTTACATAAACGCTGGAATGGGCCAATACATGCTGAAGAGGGGTTCCAACAAACCGCTGGGGTTCGCCATCAATCCAGAGCAAGATATGCGAATCAAGCAGATATCCCGTAGGACTCAACGCAGTACCTCACGGAGCGGGTCTTTTTCGTCTCCGAGGAAATACTCGAGCGGTATGTCCTCATAGAAGGATTCTGGAAGTTTGGATAGCCCCAGCAGATTTTGCCCCCAAGGCAGTGGCTCCGCTGGTTGTTCCTCGACCGAAACAGCGGACAACTTAGCCATCGGCTTGCCAGCCTTGGCGATGACGATTTCTTCCCCCTTTGCGGCCCGGTCTACCAGGCTTGAAAGGTGAGTTTTGGCTTCATAGAGATTAACTTGCGTATTCGCCATGGCCGCCTACCTCGCTCCATCAATAGATTTAATTGTGCGCCGATTCCCGGAATTGGTCAAGTTGGTCAATTCGATAATCGAAGAGAATAATGAAACATGGCACCTTCTGATATTCATAGTCCAAAATCCTTGAGCACATCCTCCGGCAGTGGAGCATCAAAGTCATCGGCAATATAGGTAATTCCCAGCACATTCTGCCCGAACTTCCGTAGCGGCTTAGCTGCCATTTCCTCGACAGGCATCGGCGTAAGCCGCGCCATCGGCTTGCCGGCCTTGGCGATGACGATCTCTTCCCCTTTAGCGGCCCGGTCCACAAGGCTGGAAAGGTGAGTCTTCGCTTCGTAGAGATTCACCTGTATACCAGCCATTGCCGCCTCCATCGCTCAGTTAACTGATTAAATTATCTGCCGTACTCTCCAGTTGGTCAAGTTGGTCAAAACGACTGCAGCACGCAGATGAACGGCCGCTCAGGCGTAGTATGGCCGACGATAGAATTAGATTGCGATATTTGCCGTTTAGCTTTACTGTAACTGCGTGTTTTCATCTCACCCCTGGAGTGTCGTGTATGCAATATTTGGCGTTTTTCCTGCAAAACGAGCCAGATCCCGAAGCCGTCAAAGCGATTCTCATGACCATGGCAGTGCTTGTCCCCGTCATCATTATCGTGGCAATTGCCATCGTCATGGTGCCCTGCTGGTTCATCCTGAAAAAGGCAGGCTTTTCGCCCTGGCTGTCGCTACTGTGCTTTGTTCCGACGCTAGGCACGCTGGTTCTTCTCTACATTCTGGCTTTCTCCGAGTGGAAGGTCGTGCCCGCGCCTCCACCTGTCTGGCAACAGCCGCCGCCGTACCCGCCGCAGCCGCCGTATCCACCTCAGGCCTGAGTTGGTCCGCATCCGCCGAAGAGGGAGCGCGGCCCGCGTCACGATTGGTAACATACAATCACGATGCCTGAATCGACGCCCTCCACGGCAAAGACGCCCCGCGTCCGTTTTGCGCCCTCGCCCACCGGATTCCTGCACGTGGGCAGCGCGCGCACCTTTATCTTCAATTGGCTCTATGCCCGTCACAATCACGGAACCATGGTGCTACGTCTGGACGACACTGATGTCGAGCGCAACACCGACGCCAGCCTTCAGTCGATCTTTGAAGGGCTACGCTGGCTGGGTCTGGACTGGGACGAAGAGTACAAGCAGTCGGAGCGTCTGGAGATGCATCGCCGGCAGGCCGAGGCGATCTTCGCCAAGGGCCTAGCCTATCGCGACTTCACCCCAGCCCACACGGAAGCGGACGAACACTCCTCCGCGCAAGGCGCCTGGCTCTTTAATCCTGGCATGAGGGAAATGTCACGCGAAGAGTCCGACCGCCGCGCCGATTCTGGAGAATCGTTCGCTCTCCGCTATCGCGTCCCGCGCGGCCATGGCCGGAGTTTGCGATTTGTTGACGCTGTCTATGGTGAACAGACAAAGCTCGCCGACGAGGTCGAGGATTTCGCCCTGCTGCGCTCTGACGGAATGCCGACCTATCACCTCGCCTCCTGCGCCGACGACGCCGATCTCGGCATCAGCCACATCATCCGCGGGCAGGATCACCTGAGCAACACCTTCAAGCATCTGCTGATCTTTGAAGCGTTGGGGGAAGGCCTCGGCATCGAGCCGCCGCAGTTCGCGCATCTGCCACTGCTCGTTGCGCCAGATGGCGCCAAGCTGTCAAAACGGAAACATGGCCCCGTCGTCAGCGTGACCACATATCGCGATGCGGGCTTCCTCTCCCAGGCCTTCGTCAACTTTCTCTGCCTGTTGGGCTGGTCGCCCAAAGACGACCGCGAGTTCCTCACGCTCGACGAACTTACGGCCGCGTTCACACTCGAGGGCGTTAACCGCGCCAACGCCGTCATCAACTTCACAGAGGAAGAACCTTTCGACCCTAAAGCTGTCTGGCTCAACGCCGAGCATATCCGAGCCATGCCCGTCGAGCAGCTCAGCCCCCTACTCCATCCCTTCTTCTCGCAAGCCGGCTTTGAGACTTCGCCAGAAAAAGTACTCGCCGTCACCCCGCTCATCCGCGAGCGCATCAAACTCCTCGGCGACGCCCCCGCCGCCGCCGACTTCTTCTTCCTCCCGCAACTCGCGCCCTACGACCCAGCCGAGCTGATCCCGCAGAAGGGCGATGCAGCTATGGCTCTCCGTGTCCTCAAACATGCTCAGGAAGTTCTGGCCGGGACGGCCTTCGATCACGACTCGCTCGACCAGGCACTACGCGCTGCCGCTGCGCAACTTGGTTTGAAGGCCGGGCAGGCCTTTCAGCCCATTCGTGTCGCCGTCTGCGGACGTAAGAACGCGCCGCCGCTGTTTGAAACCATGGCCGTCCTCGGACGGGAGACGTGCCTCGCCCGCATCAGAGAGGCCGAGGACAAACTGCAACCGCTCAGCTGAGATGTAATTATCCGTAGCGGATAAGAGATCGATTTACATTCATCAAAGCTACACTCGATCTCATTCCCAAGTGAGTTCTATTGTCGCCTGGACGTCCGGGTGAAGGCTCTTGTGCACCGGGCAAGTATGGGCTGCTCTCTCGAATTTCTGCTTGTTCTCGGGGCTGAGCGAGTGAGGCACATGGATTCTAACCTTCAGGCTAGCAATCATTCTCGGTGGTGTGGTTGTCATTTCTTTTTCTACTGTTGCCGTGGTCCCGGAGATGTCGACGTTCAGCGTACGAGCCGTGATGCCCATTATCGTTAGAATGCAAGTGCCGAGCGCAGTTGCGACCAGGTCTGTCGGCGAGAAACTCTCGCCGCGCCCCTGATTGTCTTTGGGGGCATCGGTGTTAAGTTCGGTTCCCGAGGGACCATGGACTGCTTTGCAGTGCAAATCTCCCTGATATTCGAGTTGAATGGCGACCATCAATGCTCCCTTGAAGATATATTTGGAACGAGCGCAGGCAAGAAATGCACTCACCCCGTATCAACCATATGGTACTTACGCACTGTAGAGTTCTACAAGTAGATTATGAACTCTTAGCGAATCCGCCATAAGAAACCCGGATCTGTGGCGCCCAATCGCTGTGGTAGATTGAGAGGTGTACTAATCGCCATGACCTTTCAGTGTGATAATAAAAACTAACTATGACCGACTCAATTCCGGAAAGCCAACCCGCCGCCGTCCCCTCCAACTTCCTCCGCGACATGATCGCCGAGGATGTGCGCACCAAAAAGTACGGCGACGCCCAAATCCAGACTCGCTTTCCTCCCGAGCCCAACGGCTACCTGCACATCGGCCACGCCAAGGCCATCTGCATTGACTTCGGCCTGGCCGACGAGTTCGGCGGCAAGACCAACCTGCGCTTTGACGATACCAATCCCGAAAAAGAGGAGCAGGAGTACGTTGATTCCATCATGGCCGATGTCCGCTGGCTGGGCTTTGAGTGGGAGCGGCTATGCTACGCATCGGATTATTTTGGTCAGCTCTACGAGTGGGCTTTGCAACTCATCAAAGCTGGAAAAGCTTATGTCGATGATCTCTCCGCGGACGAGATTCGCCAACACCGCGGCACCCTAACCGAGCCCGGCAAGGACTCACCCTATCGAAATAGATCAGTCGAAGATAATCTCGACCTCTTTCAGAGAATGAAGGCCGGCGAATTCCCAGACGGGACACGCGTACTGAGGGCCAAGATCGACATGGCGTCGCCGAATCTGAATATGCGCGATCCGGTCATGTACCGTATCCTGCACGCATCGCACCAGCGCACCGGCGACAAGTGGTGCATCTATCCCATGTACGACTACGCGCACGGCCAATCGGATTCGATCGAGCGCGTCACCCACTCCATGTGCACTTTGGAGTTTGCCGACCACCAGCCCCTTTACCGCTGGTATATCGAGCAGCTCGGCATCTTCCCCTCGAATCAGACCGAATTTGACCGCCTCAACATCACCTATACCATGCTCAGCAAGCGCAAGCTTCTCCAGCTTGTTGAGGAGAAGCGCGTCAACGGCTGGGACGATCCCCGCATGCCCACTCTCCGCGGCCTGCGACGCCGCGGTTTTACCCCGGAAGCCATTCGGACATTCGTCGCCGCCGCCGGTGTCTCGCGGACCAACGGCAGCACTGACATCGAAATGCTCGAGCACTTCCAGCGCGACGACCTCAACCACCGCGCACGCCGTGCCATGGCCGTCCTCCATCCTCTGAAGCTGGTCATCGATAACTACCCAGCCGGAAAGACGGAGTTTGTCGAGGTCGCCAACAACCCCGAAGACCCGAGCGCAGGTACGCGACAGGTGCCCTTTTCCGGCGAGATTTATATCGAGCAGGATGACTTCCGCGAGATTCCTCCGCCAAAATACTACCGTTTGTCTCCTGGGAAAGAAGTGCGCCTGCGCAATGCCTACTACATCACCGCCCAGAGCGTGGTGAAAGACGCGGCCGGAGAGATCGTCGAGGTTCACTGTAGCTACGATCCCGCCACGCGCGGCGGCAACTCTCCTGATGGGCGCAAGGTCAAGTCCACCATGCACTGGGTCTCGGCTGCTCACGCCATCTCCGCCGAAATCCGTCTCTACGGCAACCTCTTCGCCAAGCCCGATCCCTATGACGTCGAGGAAGGCCAGGATGTTCTCGACAATCTCAACCCTCACTCGCTGGAAATCCTCACTGGCGCCAAGCTGGAACCCTCACTTGCGAATGCTCGGCTTGAAGACCGCTTCCAGTTCGAGCGCGTGGGCTACTTTTGTTTGGACCCAGACTCTGCTCTGGGCAATCTGGTTTTCAACCGGACGCTGGCGCTGAAGGACTCCTGGGCGAAGATTGAGAAGAAGGCGGGAGCGTAAAGCTCCGCTTGATGCTGGTGAGGATGGTGTCTTGATGGACAGCGAGCATCCCAATCAGGCGGCGGCAATGGACGGCCAGGAAGAGGAGTTTCTGGAGTTGCGCCATGTGAACGTGGCGCGCGGCGAGCGCATTGTGCTTGAGGATGTGAACCTGCGGATTCGCGCCGGAGAGCACGTGGCGATACTGGGCCCGAATGGCTGCGGAAAATCCACGCTGATTCTGACCATGAGCTGCCAGCTTTATCCGATTGTGCGGCAGGGAATGAAGGTGCGCATCTTCGGGCGGGAACGCTGGGATGTGACCGAGTTACGGCGGCATTTCGGCGTGGTTGCGCCGGGCTTGACGGGCACGGAGTTGCCCGGCGAGAAGACGGCCATGACCACCGGGCTGAATGCCGTCATTGCCGGATTCTTCTCGGCTTCGACACTGTGGCCCAATCTGCGCGTCACCAACGAAATGCAAGCCAGAGCCGTGGAGGCCCTCGCGCGGATGGAGGCACAGCATCTGGCAGAGCGGCTGGTGGGGGAGATGTCCGCCGGGGAGAAGCGCCGCATTCTGATTGCGCGGGCGCTGGCGCACCGGCCCCGGCAATTGCTGCTGGACGAGCCCTCGAACGCGCTTGACCTGGCCGCGCAACGCGATCTGCGCGAGACGTTACGGCGCCTGGCGCGCGAAGGCACTGGCCTGGTGATGGTCACTCACCATTTGAGCGATATTCTGCCGGAGATCGAGCGCGTGATTCTGATGCGTGAAGGGCGGATTTTAGGAGACGGGCCGCGCGCGGAGCTTTTAACTGAGACACGGTTAAGCGATCTGTTCAACACGCCGGTCCGAATCGGTCGCGATGAGCAGTGGCTGCATAGTTGGTGAGGGAGCAACCGCTCTATCCAAAGAAAACCATCGCAAGATGGTTGACTGCGTAAGCCGCGATCCAGGCCAGAGTCAGCATGTAGAGAAACTGCACGGCGGGCCACTTCCAACTGTTGGTTTCGCGACGGACGACAGCGATGGTCGAGGTACATTGCATGGCGAAGGCGAAGAAGATCATCAGCGCCAGCGCGCCGCCCAGAGTCATGTCGTGATGCAGGGCGGTTTGCAGGTGCATGGCCTGGGTGTCGGGATCGGCGCCATACAAGGTTCCCATGGTGCTGACCATGACCTCGCGGGCCAGCACGCTGGAGAGCAATCCGATGCCGATCTTCCAGTTGAAGCCGAGGGGCGCGATGGCCGGCTCGATGAAGTGGCCCAGGCGTCCAATGATGCTGTCGGCCAACTCGGGCGCGGAGATTTGGCCGCTAGGCGCCTGAATCACCGGCAGATGCGCGAGCACCCAAAGCGCCAGCGTGACACAGAGGATGATGGTTCCGGCCTGGCGCAGGAAGACGCGAGCGCGATCTATGAGGCGCAGGGCGAGCGAGTGCAGCGTGGGCATGCGGTACTGCGGCAGTTCGAGGATGAAAGGCGTCTCGCTGGAGCGGAGGATGGAGCTTTTGAGCAGCCATGCGGTGGTCATTGCGGCTACGAAGCCGGCTAGATAAAGGCCGAGCATGGTCAGCGTGCGCAGCCCGAGGAAGCCGTGCAGGTAAGTAATGTTGGGAATGAAGGCGGCGATCAGGAGCATGTAAACCGGCAGACGAGCCGAGCAGGTCATGAAGGGCGCGACCAAAATCGTAGCCATGCGGTCGCGCTTGTTCTCGATGGTGCGCGTGGCCATGATGGCAGGAACGGCGCAGGCGTAAGCCGACAGAAGAGGGATGAAGGCTTTGCCATTCAAACCAGTCGTGCGCATCACGCGGTCGGAGATGAGCGCGGCGCGGGAGAGATAGCCGGAGTCTTCCAGAATGCCGATAAAAAGAAAAAGCAGCAGGATTTGCGGCAGAAAGACAAGCACGGAGGAGATGCCCTTCCATGCGCCGTCAAGAATCAAAGATTGCAGCCATCCGGTGGGAAGCAGAGGCCGGATGAGGTTGCCAATATCGGCCAGGATGACGCCAAAACCGTCGGAGAGCGGCTGGCCGATGGAGAAGACTACCTCAAAGACGCCGACGACGACAACCAGAAACAAGAGCGGTCCCCAGATGCGGTGCAACAGGACGTTGTCGATCTTGCGCGTGCCCTCGACCGAGAGTGGAGCGCGGTAGCCGGTTCGGTGGCTCACCTGTGCGGCCCAGGAGTGAGCGCTGGCGGCATTGCCCACGACGGGCAATGAGAGGGGTTTGGCGGCGGCGCGATCGGTTTGCTGGTTGAGGAAGAGGGGAACGGCGTCCAGGCCAGTTCCGTGGACGGCGCTGATCTGAGCCACTGGAGCGCCAAGCTCACGAGCCAGTTCGAGCGGATCGATGTGGCCGCCGCGGGCCTCCATCAGGTCACTCATGTTGAGCAGCACGAGTGTGGGCAACCCCAGCGCCAAGACCGGCGCGGCCAGCATCAACTGGCGCGTCAGGTGAAGGGAATCGAGGACCAGTAGCACCGCATCCGGCTTGGGAGTGCCGACCATCTTGCCGCGCAGCACGTCGATGGAGACTCGGGCGTCCTCGCTATAGGGGTCGAGCGAGTAGATGCCAGGCAGGTCAATCAGCGTCAGGTCTGGGCGGCCAACCCCGGCCATAAGGCCCATACGCTGCTCGACGGTGACGCCGGGGAAGTTGGCCACTTTTTGGCGAAGGCCGGTTAACCGGTTGAAAAGAGTGGACTTGCCGGAGTTTGGCGGGCCGATCAGAACTACGGTCTTAAGTTGCCCTGGGCGTGGTAGAGTCTTGGGCGGTACGAAAGCTGGAGTTTCGCAGCAAGCGCTCATTGGGCGGTCTCGATCAGTGAGGGAATGTCCTCAGCGGCGGCGACCCTGAGGAGTTCCACAGGCTGGGCTTCGGCTTTGGCAGGTTGCATACGGATGGCCGCGGCGGTTTCGCGGCGGAGAGCAATCTCCATGCCGTCCACAGCGTAAACAGTAGGGTCGCCGGCCGGCGCGCGGCGCAGAACCGAGACCAGCGCATCAGGGACAAAGCCCATGTGCATCAGATGGTTCTGCACGGATTCAGGCAGGTCAAGGCATACCAGAACCCCGCTCTCGCCCACATTCAGTTCGCTCAAAACGCTCAACTTACGTACCCCGATTACCGCACAAAAGGCGGTCCCTGAAAATACGACAAGAATAGTCGCATTTAAGTATACGACCAATCAGTCCGTGCCGCAAACGCAGGTTTGATCTTCTCTTGCAGAGCATCAGAGTAAAATTCGTTTTGGGAAACATGGGAAGCGAGGGCCAGTATGCAATATCGCAAATTTGGAAGGCTGGATTGGCAGGCTTCGGCGCTGGGTTTTGGCTGCATGAGATTTCCCACGCCGGATGGCAACCGTATGAGTGGAAACATTGACGAGGACGAGTCACTGCGCATGGTTCGTCATGCCATCGACAACGGAGTGAATTATCTCGATACGGCGTATGTCTACCATGACGGCCAAAGCGAGAGATTGCTGGCGACGGCGCTCAAGGACGGCTACCGGGAAAAGGTGAGGCTGGCGACCAAGCTGCCGGTCTGGGCAGTGGAGAGCGTGGCGGACTTCGACCGGTTGCTCAACGAGCAACTGCAAAGGCTGCAAACAGACCACATTGACTTCTACCTGCTGCACGCACTGAGCCATGAGCGGTGGAACAATATTGTTCTGAAGCATCATCTTCTGAATAGGGCTGAGGCTGCGCTGGCTGACGGGCGCATCGGGCATCTGGGCTTCTCCTTTCACGACGAGTACGAAGCTTTCGAGGAGATCGTGAAGGGCAGCGATCTGTGGAGCTTTTGCCAGATTCAATACAACTATATGGACACGGAGAATCAGGCAGGCACGCGCGGGTTGAAGCTGGCGGCTGAGAAGGGTCTGGCCGTGGTGGTCATGGAACCGCTGATGGGCGGAAGGCTGGCCGATCCGCCCAAGGATGTGCGGGAGATCATGGAGCGATTTTCCGTGCGGCGGTCGCCGGTTGAGTGGGCGCTCGATTGGCTCTGGGATCAGCCGGAGGTTTCGGTGGTTCTGAGCGGCATGAGCACCATGACGCAGGTGGACGAGAACCTGAGCTTTGCCGATCGCTCGGCCGTCGGGAGCTTCGGCGCGGCAGAGCAGGCGCTTATTGCCGAGATCAGGGAAAAGTACAGCAAGCGCATCGTGATTCCTTGCAGCAAGTGCAACTACTGCATGCCTTGTCCCAATGGCGTGTGGATTCCTGCCAACTTCGAGTTTTTCAACTTCGCGCATTTGTACGACAACGTAGCGGACGCGCAATTCCGGTACAAGATATTTCTTAACGAGTCGCAGCGAGCGAGTGCCTGCATCGCCTGCGGCACCTGCGAGGAGTTGTGCCCGCAGGGAATCGCGATCAGCGTGCAGATGGCCAAGGTTGCGGCGCTGCTGGAGTAAACGGCGTTGCCGCGAGGGAGCAGGCTTGGCTTTAGGTTCCAGGCCCGATTCAAGCATGAAAACGGATTTGTGATATGGGAATCCATCCCCGCTTTGTGTCTTGCATCACAGCCGCTTTGCCCCCCATGGAAGAGACTCAGAAGTAGCGGCTTCTATTCCGCCCAAACCGTTATGAGGCTATGTAAATGAGTGAAAAGGAAATGGTAATTCTGGATGGGAACGAGGCGGCCGCCTCGGTTGCCTATCGGCTCACCGAAGTGGTCGCCATCTACCCCATTACGCCGTCGTCGCCGATGGCCGAGTGGGCCGATCAATGGCGCTCGGAAGGGAAGAAAAACATTTGGGGCGCATTGCCCATAGTGGAAGAGTTGCAGAGCGAGGGCGGAGCGGCGGGCGCGCTGCACGGGGCGTTGCAGGCAGGCGCCTTCGGGACCACGTTTACGGCCTCGCAGGGGCTGCTGCTGATGATTCCCAATATGTACAAGATTGCCGGCGAGCTGACCCCGGCGACGATGCACGTGACGGCGAGGACGCTGGCGACCCATGCGCTGTCGATCTTCGGCGACCACTCGGACGTGATGGCCTGCCGCTCGACGGGCTGGGCGATGCTGGCCTCCAATTCCGTGCAGGAAGTGGCCGACATGGCGCTGGTGGCGCAGATTGCGACGCTGGAATCGCGCATTCCGTTCATGCATTTCTTCGACGGCTTCCGCACCTCGCACGAGGTGGGCAAGATTTTTCCCATCAGCGACGAGACGATCAGGGCGCTGCTGGACGACAAGTACATTATTCAGTTCCGTCAGAACGCGCTCTGCCCGGACCGGCCGTTCATTCGCGGCTCGGCACAGAATCCGGATGTGTTTTTCCAGGCACGCGAGGCTTGTACGCCCTTCCATGCGGCGGTTCCGGGAATTGTGCAGTCAGTGATGGACCGCTTTGCCAAAGAGACGGGCCGCGCGTATCACTTGTTTGATTATTATGGCGCGAAGGATGCGGAGCGGGTAATCGTGCTGATGGGCTCCGGGGCGGAGGCTGCCGAGGAGGCCGTGGATGCGCTGAACCAGAAGGGCGAAAAGCTGGGAGTGCTGAAGGTGCGGCTTTACAAGCCATTTGACGCCAGCGCTTTTCTGGGCGCGCTACCCAAGACGGTGAAGTCGATTGCCGTTCTGGACCGCTGCAAGGATCCGGGCGCCAGCGGCGAGCCGCTTTACATGGACGTGATGACGGTGCTGGGGGAGAACGCCGCCAAGCTGCCGTTTGCCAAGATGCCCGCGGTTGTGGGCGGGCGCTATGGTTTGTCGTC
>Ga0326727_10006387_pt1 | contig 32405 bp, 30 predicted proteins | sample MB2enrmetagenome_FD_207643 | JGI IMG/M metagenome (GOLD analysis project Ga0326727, IMG submission 207643) | Lab enriched peat soil microbial communities from McLean, Ithaca, NY, United States - MB29MY | ecosystem: Environmental > Terrestrial > Soil > Wetlands > Peat | place: USA: New York...
CGCTCAACGGTCTATAAACGGTCCTTGGCTGTCATGAACTGGCCCCGATCTGGTAAATTTTCTACACGCGGCTAAAGCCGCAGGAGGAGATTCCATGTTCAAAATTCCCCGCATAGCAGGCTACATTCTCGCTTGTTGTTTGCTCTCCACAACACCCTCACTCGCTTTCGCCCAGGTGGCCGCGCCAGCCAAGCCTGCCGTGGGTACGCCCATTCCGCCAGCTCAGGTCTACGACAAATTGCTCAGCATTATGGAGCAGCAGTTCGTTTCGGCTGCCGAGGCTATGCCGGAAGACAAATTCAACTTTGCGCCCCCAGCCAGCCTGGGCGAGTTCAAAGGCGTACGCACCTTCGCCCAGCAGATCAAGCACGTCATCGAAGCAAACTACGTCTTCTTCGCCGGCCCCGACTTTACCGAAGCTCAAGACAAAGCGCTGGCCGATGCGACGGAGAAACTAACCACCAAGGCTGATATCGTGAACGCCTTGAAGGATTCCTTCGCCAAGGCTCACGCCTCTGTGAACACCATCACACCGGAGAACGCCTTTGTGCAGACGGCGCATGGCACACGCGCAGGCATGGCGGCCTTTGGAACCGCGCACCTCATGGACCACTACGGCCAGTTGGTGGTGTATCTGCGCATGAACGGAATTGTTCCCCCGGCGAGCCGCGGGGCAATGTAATTATTGCTCCCTCAAAAGTACAGACGGCCTCATCAATACCAATGGGCTCAAGCCGGCAAATCGATGCCGATGCAAGTCGATGCCGATGGTTGATGAGGCCGGTTTTATTTCAGAGCATTGAGGACCGCATCGAGCGCGGTTTCCCATGGAGCGAGCCGAACCCCAAAGCGCTGCTCCAGTTTTGCGTTCGACAAGACCGAGTTGAGCGGACGCACAGCCGGCGTGGGATACTCCCGGGAAGCGATCTGAGTCACGTGCGGAATTTTGCCGTCGAGCAGTTTATCCGCGCGCGCAAAGATGGCCTGCGCAAAGCCGTACCAGGAGGTAGAGCCGGAACAGGTCATGTGATAGAGGCCGGCCCACTCTTCCATCGCGCCGAACCGGCCGGCGATCACTCCGCTCACGATTGCATGCGTGGCGCGGGCCAGTTCGATGGATGTCGTCGGAGAGCCAATCTGATCGCCTACGACGGAGATGGAGTCACGCTGGCGGGCCAGTCGCAGCATGGTCAGCAGAAAATTCGAGCCATGGGGACCGTAGACCCAGCTGGTGCGAAAGATGAGGACCCTGCCGCCCACTTGCCGGATGGCCTCTTCGCCGGCCAGCTTGCTTGCGCCATACGCGTTCAGCGGAGCGGGCACGTCCTGCTCTGTCCACTCGCCCTGCTTCGAGCCGTCGAAGACATAATCCGTGGAGTAATGCACCAGCAGCGCATTGCAGCTGAGCGCCTCTTCGGCAAGGATGCGCGGCGCCTCCGCGTTGACGGCCATGGCCAGTTCCGGCTCCGACTCCGCGCGGTCCACGGCAGTGTACGCGGCGGCGTTGAGAATAATCTCCGGCTCGATGCGGCGCACCAGGGCGCGCACCTGATCCGCATGAGCCAGATCGACGCTCTCGCGATCCACTCCAATCACTTCTCCGCAGCCCGCAAAACTGCGCCGCAGCTCAACGCCAACCTGTCCGGCGTTGCCAACGATGAGAACGCGCGGCAGGCCGCTCATGGGAAGAGCTCCGCATCCCGCAGCGCGACGCCCTGGCGATCCTTATCGGAGAGAATAACTGTGCTCTCGTCGATAGGCCATGGGATCGCGATATCTGGATCGTTCCACGCGATGGTTCTTTCCCCGGCAGGAGAATAGTAATTCGTTAACTTGTAGGCAAAACCGGCATTCTCGGTCAGGGCAAGAAATCCGTGGCCGAAGCCCGCCGGAATCCATAGCATTTCACCCTTTTCACTGTCGAGCTGGACGGCGAAATGGCGGGTAAATGCGGGCGAGGAGCGTCGCAGATCCACGGCAACATCCAGCACCGCGCCCTGTGTGACCCGGACCAGCTTGCCTTGCGGCTGAGAGATCTGATAGTGAATGCCGCGCAGCACGTTTTTGCGCGAGAGAGAAAAGTTATCCTGCGGCCACTCGGCCGGCAAGCCCGCCTCCGCCATTTGGCGCGCGTTGAAGGTCTCATGGAATGCGCCGCGGCTATCCCGATAGATCGATGGAGTGATGAGCAAAACTCCGGGAAGAGATGTTTCCGTAATCATCATGGTTGCACGGCCCCCGGCGCGAAGCGTGGCTCGCGAAGCAGGCCGAGCAGATATTGTCCATAACTGCTCTTGCTCACCTTCTCGGCAAGCGACTGCAACTCGGCCGCGGAGATGAACCCCTGACGGTATGCGATCTCTTCCGGGCAGGCGATGCTCAGACCTTGCCGCCGCTCGATGGTATGAACAAAGAGCGCGGCCTCCAGCAGCGATTCCTGCGTGCCGGTGTCGAGCCAGGCCATGCCGCGGCTCATCATCTGCACATTCAACTGGCCCCGTTCGAGATAGCGCCGGTTCACGTCGGTAATCTCCAGCTCGCCGCGGGGCGATGGCTTCAGCGAGGAAGCGATTTCGACAACCTGGTTGTCGTAGAAATAGAGGCCGGTGACGGCGTAGCGCGACTTGGGAATCTTCGGCTTTTCCTCCAGGCTGATGGCGCGGCCTGCGTTATCGAACTCCACCACGCCATAGCGCTCGGGATTCTCGACGGGATAGGCGAACACGGTGGCGCCATGTTCCAGTCTGGCGGCCTGTTGCAACTGGAGGGGAAACCCCTGGCCATAAAAGATGTTATCGCCTAGAATCAGCGAACATGAGTCGCCGCCGATGAATGTGCGGCCGATGAGAAAGGCCTGTGCGAGGCCGTCCGGGCTGGGCTGCACGGCATGACTGAGATGAATGCCCCATTGGCTGCCGTCGCCCAGCAACTCGGTAAAACGGCCGCTGTCGTGTGGCGTTGTGATAATGAGGATGTCGCGCAATCCGGCCAGCATCAACGTGCTGAGCGGATAGTAGATCATCGGTTTGTCATAGACGGGCAGCAACTGCTTGGATACGACGTGAGTGACGGGATACAGACGCGTGCCCGAACCCCCCGCTAGAATGATTCCTTTCATGGCGTCACACGCTCCGTATAGTTTTGCCTGATCCAGTCAAGGTATGCGCCGGTGCGCACGCCTTCAACCCAGTCAGGATGGTCGAGATACCAGCGAACCGTCTTGCGCAACCCGCTTTCAAAGCCTTCCGCCGGGCGCCATCCAAGTTCGCGCTCGATCTTCGAGGCGTCGATGGCATAGCGCCGGTCATGCCCTGGACGGTCCTCGACAAAGGTGACAAGATTTTTGCGCGGGCCGAGGCCGGCGTTGGGACTCATCTCGTCCACAAGATCGCAGATGGCATTCACCACATCGAGATTCTTGCGCTCGCTGTTGCCGCCGATGTTATAGGTTTCGCCCACGCAGCCTTTTTCCAACACCGTGCGGATGGCCGCGCAGTGATCTCCGACAAAGAGCCAGTCGCGCACCTGGCCGCCGTCGCCATAGACGGGCAACGGCTTGCCCTCCAGAGCATTCAGAATCATCAGGGGAATCAGCTTCTCCGGAAACTGAAATGGTCCGTAGTTATTGGAGCAGTTGGTGGTGAGAACGGGCAATCCCCAGGTGCGATGATAGGCCCGCGCCAGGTGATCGGATGCGGCCTTCGACGCGGCATAGGGGCTGTTGGGCGCGTAAGCCGCGGTTTCAGAGAAGGGCGGATCTTCGGCCGCAAGCGATCCGTAAACCTCGTCGGTGGAGACGTGCAAAAAACGGAACGCTGCTTTGTCCTCCTCCTCAAGTTTCGACCAATAGAGCAATGCCTGCTCAAGCAGCACGAAGGTTCCCAGCACGTTGGTGCGAATGAACGGCTCGGGCGAAGCGATGGAGCGGTCCACGTGGCTTTCCGCCGCAAAGTGTACGATGGCTTTGGGCTGATCCGCCAGCAACAGCGAGGCCACGCGCTGCACATCGCAGATGTCGCCGGCAGCCAGCAGATAGCGCGCGTTGCCCTCAAGTGAGGATAAGTTGGCCGGATTCCCGGCATAAGTCAGAAGATCGAGATTGATTACGGACGAACCTGTCTCTTTCATCCAATCCAGAATGAAGTTCGAGCCGATAAAACCAGCCCCGCCCGTGACCAGTATGGTGTCTTTCACTGCTGCTCCCTCACTTCTCGCTGTCCAGCACCCTCATCTGGGCGGCATCGTAGCGGGTTCCCGCCACGGCCCCAGCCGGAATCGCCGACTCGAGTGCCGCGAGCTCTTCGGCGGTGAGCTTCACTTCCAGCGCGCCCAGGCTCTCGGCCAGTTGCGCCCGCGTACGCGCGCCTATCACCGGAACAATAAAGCTGCCTTTGGCCAGCACCCAGGCAATGGCCAACTGCACATGCGTAATTCCCTTGCCCGCCGCGATCTCCTTGAGTTTGGCAACCAGGCGCAGGTTCTGCTCCAGATTGCCGCCCGTGAAGCGCGGCAGATAGGCGCGGAAGTCCCCGGCCGGGGCCGGCTGCGAGCCCGCAAGCAGCCCCCGCGAAAGCGCGCCATAGGTTGTTGCCCCGATGCCCAGTTCAGCCAGTACGGGAAAAATCTTCGCCTCCGGTCCGCGGCTCACCAGTGCGTACTCAATCTGCAGGTCCACGATTGTGTGCACCGCCGCCGCGCGCCGTATGGTCTCCGCGCCGACCTCGGAGAGGCCGATGTGCCGCACGTAGCCGGCCTTCACCATTTCCGCGATGGCCCCGATGGTCTCTTCGATGGGCACCGTATGATCCAGCCGCGACGGCCGGTAAATGTCGATGTAATCCACGCCCAGCCGCTTCAGTGAGTAGGCCAGCGCCGTCTTCACCGCTGCGGGCCGCGCGTCAAAACCCAGCCACGCGCCGTTGGGAGCCCTCTGCGCGCCAAACTTCACCGAAAGCACCACCTGCTCGCGCTGAAAGCGCAGCGCACGGCCAAGCAGCATCTCGTTCTGCCCCATGCCGTAGAAGTCGCCTGTATCCAATAAGTTGACGCCCGCATCGAGGGCCGCGTGGATGGTCGCCAGGCTCTCCGCCTCGTCCGTCGCGCCGTACATCCCGCTCATTCCCATGCAACCCAGGGCAATGGGAAAGACCTCGGGGCCGGTCAATCCCAGTTTGCGCCGCTGCGTGGTTGATGCCATGGTTTGCTCCATAACCGAGCTTACTAGGACGAATGCTATATCCTGCACAAGCATTAGACCGGAAGAACTCGGAAAATTAACATACTATGGATCAGGCTAGGTTACACGGCAAAAACAGTCAATTTGATAGTTTGACGCGGTGCGGCATTACAACCGATAATCCCGCCATGCAAAAGAAGATGTTTTTTCTCGTAACCAGTTTTATTCTCATGGCCGTGGCGGTTTGGTGCCAAAATCCCGCTGGAGTTCCCATTGGTCCGGTTGAAGAGAACAAACTCCCCGACGTCGTTGTGAAGATGATCAAAGTTCAGATGTTCTGGGACGACGGGCTCAACAACCCCTCCGGACCGCGATTGCGCTTCGAACGTCTTGCCGATATTTCAAACGATAAGGGACATTTCTTCCACTACCAGGTCTTTGCCGAGGGCGTACCGGAAGGCGGTCCGTATAGAATGGAGGTTTGGAAGATTGGAACTCCTGTCGACTCCATGGCAACACTCTCCGAAAACGTATATGCGAACCGAAAAGGAGTGCTTTTTGCTCAGAAGCCCAAACCCGAGCAACGTGATGTTGTGTCGGTGGATGATCACACGGACTTTGACGTAGCGGTTCGAGTTTCTCTCGGTGAGCCTGTGCGGTTTGTCCTATCGCCAAAGAAATCCGATTGGATGGTCCCAGGAACACTGGTGGCTGTGCCCGTTGAGGCCTCTGATAAAGGTTGTATTGCCAGGGCGTTGCTCAGTTCTCCCGGCGGTGAGGTCATTCTAATCAGCGGGGAAGGTTTTTCGCCCAACTCACAGGTGGCGTTGGACGGCGATTCCGCTGGGGAAACGCTGAAGGCCATGAGATCGGTGGACAGCAGCGGTCGTATCCATTGGACGGAGCTGCCGTACGTGACCGGAAAGAATAATGGGATGCTGAAGGACACGATCACGTCCCCAGGCTGCAAAGTGACATTGGAAATCCCATGGGGACCAGACAACTACCGCCCACAATAGTCCATCCCTGGCCTCCAAATCAAACTCAGGCAAGGGCAGGCCGGGTCAAGGTTTGGCGGCTTTCGCTATTCTCGCGTGTCGCTTCCTAAATTCTTGAATCCAGACAAGCTCTTGGCCATCGCCGTTCGCCTTACGCCCCCCATCGCTTTTTTCTCTTTCCTTCGCGCCCCGTCTCTGTCATACTCGATAGTGTCCACCCTGTACGGTCCATCCCAACAGTCAAAAAATGAGGTTGCACCCATGTCGGCAAAGTATGTCTTTGTGACGGGCGGAGTTGTGTCCAGTTTAGGTAAGGGCCTGGCGGCGGCCTCCATCGGCTGCCTGCTCGAAAGCCGCGGCCTGCGCGTCAACCTGATGAAGTTCGATCCCTACCTCAATGTCGATCCCGGCACCATGTCGCCCTTCCAGCACGGCGAGGTCTTTGTCACCGACGACGGCGCTGAAACCGACCTCGACCTGGGCCATTACGAGCGCTTTACCCATGCTCCGCTCTCCCGCGACAACAACCACACCACGGGGCGCATCTACGAGCAGATCATTATGAAGGAGCGGCGCGGCGATTACCTGGGCAAGACGGTCCAGGTCATTCCCCACGTGACCAACGAAATTAAAAACGCCATGCGCAAGGTCAGCTCGAACGGCGCGGACGTGACCATCATCGAGATCGGCGGCACGGTGGGCGACATCGAGTCGCTGCCGTTTCTTGAGGCCATCCGCCAGATGCGCCAGGAGCTGGGCCGCGAAAATACGGTCTTTGTTCACGTCACCCTGGTGCCCTGGATCGCCGCCGCCGGGGAGTTGAAGACCAAGCCCACGCAGCACTCCGTTAAAGAGCTGCTCTCCATCGGCATTCAGGCAGATATTCTGCTCTGCCGCTCAGACCACGTCCTGAAGCGCGAGATGAAGCAGAAGATCGCCGCCTTCTGCAACGTCGAGGAGCGCGCCGTCATTGGAGCTGTCGATGTGCCCTCCATCTACGAAGTGCCGCTCTGCTTTGCTCAGGAAGGCGTGGACTCGCTCATCCTCAATTACCTGCATAAGGAAGCGCCCCAGGCAGACCTGACAAAGTGGAAGGAATTGGTCGATCGCTGCTACCATCCGCGGGATGAGGTGTCCATCGCCATCGTCGGCAAGTATATGGAGTTTGATGACAACTATAAGTCGGTCTATATGGACAGTTATAAGTCGCTCAAGGAGGCTTTGACCCACGGAGCCATCTCGCAGAACCTTAAACTCGAAGTTACATGGATTAACGGCGAGGATCTGGAGTCGAAAACTCCCGGGGACCTGAGTTATGAGTCGAAGTTAGCCGGATTCGACGGCATTCTCGTCCCCGGCGGCTTCGGCAAGCGCGGCATCGAGGGCATGTTGAACGCCATCCGCTATGCCCGCGAAAAGCAGGTTCCTTACTTCGGCATCTGTCTCGGCATGCAGACCGCCTGCGTCGAATATGCCCGCAACATTTGCGGTCTCGCGGGCGCTAATTCCACCGAGTTCGATCCCGCCACGCCGTACCGCATCATCTACAAGCTCCGCGAGTTGACTGGCGTTGAAGAGATGGGCGGGACCATGCGCCTGGGCGCATGGGATTGCGTCCTGCAGCCGGGTTCGCTCGCCGCCCGCGCCTATGGCGGAGCCACTAAGATCAGCGAGCGACACCGCCATCGTTACGAGTTCAACCGCGAATATGAAGCCCAGATGATCGGCGCCGGCCTGCGCATCAGCGGCGCCACTCCCGACTCCACCTATGTCGAAATCGTCGAGCTTCCCAACCATCCATTCTTTTTAGGCTGCCAGTTCCACCCGGAATTCAAATCCAAACCATTAGAGCCGCATCCGCTCTTCCGCGAGTTTATAACTGCCAGTTACAAGAACCGGCAAGCGCGAAAAACGGAGAAGATGATCGCGGTTTCGGCTTAAAGAATCTGACTGAGTGTTATGATGCTTCGAGAACTTAAAGCAGCAGGTATGGATGTTGATGTGAATACAGAAAACTTCGGGCTTGACTAATAGTCTCGCGACAATCTAACGTGTTGAAATCTCGGCAACAACGAGGAGAACGGATGCTTAACAAATCTAAAGAGGATATTGATATCCCTGTGAAACGTGTGTTTTATCAATGCGCGCAACCACAGTCACTAATGCTGCGGCGGTCAACGCGGCGCGTTCCTTCGCTTGCATCCCTATGTCAATTCGCGCGGCTATTTGTTTTCGCTTTCGCGGTTCTGTTCATAAACAGCTGTTCCGTCATTCCTCAAAGCATTCAGAATGTGGTGTCTGGAGGCAATGGTTTAACGGAGCCCACGCGGGAACGTGAAGCACAGATAAAGAACGAAACCCCTCCCAGAAATGGGACGAACATGGCACCCGTGGTGCAGAGTGTCAAACAGTTGCACACGCAAGGCGGGGTAAACGCGGTGGCTTGGAACCGGGACGGCTCGGTTCTTGCAGCATTAAGCCACTACGGCGACACGATCACGCTCTGGAATACGAACAATTGGTCCGTAGTGAAAGAGTTTAAACGGATTAGCGGGCCGTATTCACAGAATTCATTTGCGTTCTTGCCGGATGGCAGTTTATTGACAGCTGCACCCATGGGCGACTTTTCGAAAGACCCCTACTATGCAAATTCGCCGCTCGCGGATCCAAACTACCCCTCCTTGGAGATGTTCTCCCTTGTTCAATGGAACCCCGCGACAGGTAAACCGGTACGATATCTCCCAGTTCCGCCGACCGATCCATCTATTAAAGTTACCAACACGTTTGCCGTGTCGATGGATGGCGCGTATGCTGCCGGAATCAACAAATTCAGCGTGCTCGTTTACGACACCCGCAACGGCTCCCTGGTCAAGAAGTTAGATATCCCCCGTGTACCGGCCCACCCGGAACTACTGTGGACGGAGTCATACAGAAAATCGGAAGCATACAGAAAATGGATGGCGAACAATCCGCCCTCATCGTTCCCAGACAACGCAAGTTCGGTTGCATTTTCGCCGAATGGTAAAGTGCTAGCAGCATGCACCTTGTCTGGTGTTGTGCACTTTTTCAGCATCCCGGACGGGGCAATTCTCACTTCTTTTGTTGCCTTTCCTTTGGGCCATAATCAAGGTCAATTCGCTTGTGACGCAATTGCATACAGTACAGACGGAAAATATCTCGCGACCGGAAAAAGCTATCTTGCTAACCTTACCGTCTCGGACAAGATCAACACGATTATATGGAATGTCAGTGACCACCAGTCGATTGCTTCCCTTGAAGGCAGCACTTTCACCCCTCCGGGAGGAGTGACGATGCCGAATCACGTTCATTCGCTATCCTGGAGTCCCAAGGGGAAGGTATTAGCAGTTGGTGATATGGGCGCTCTCAAAGTGTGGGAGATCGGAGATTCAGGAAATACGTTGTTGTACACCGAGAATATGCCAGGGGAGTCGTACTACAGCACCGCGTTCTCTTCGCAAGGAACTCTTGCAGTTGCAATCAGAAATGTCATTCAGATTTACCAAATCCATTAAAAGAAAGGATCAATAAGATGGAAGGTGTTTTGATCGGATTAATTCAATCCCATCTCACCCCAGTAGCACCGCCCCCTTCACCTTCCCCGCCAGCACCCGGTCAAAGGTCACCAGCGTCAACTCCGCTGCCTCGGCAAATGCAGCCAGATAGGCATCGGCCCACAACTTTGGGGCAACCATCGCTTTCGATGTGCGACCGCGGAGTTCGGCTTCGATCATGGATGGTTCCTGGAGCAAAACAGCCTGGCCCGTCTCGATCCAGTCGTCATAGACCTGCCAGCAATCGCGCAGGCTCAGCGCGTTCTCGCCCATCACCGTGTCTGTGCTTAGCAGCCGGAAGAGTCCCAGTTGTGTGTGGCGGCAGAACGCGAAGATAGTAAACGGGTCGAGTGCGTTGTACCATCGCACCGCCTCTTCGTGATGCCGGTGCTGGTCGAATACCAACGCAACCCATACGTTGATATCAGGGAAAACCGATGAGGTCATAGATCTTCTCGTTGTCCAGATCCAGCGTTCCCGGGCGTGTGGACCGAATCACCGGAAACCTCATGCGCCGGGGAGGAGACTGCGCCATCCGCTTCTGGGCTGCTGTTTCGAGTGCATCCAGCACGATCTGCCTGACCGTAGTGTTCTCCTCAACCGCCATCCGCTTGATGTTTTTGTAAGTCTCGTCCGGAATGTCGATGGTGGTCCGCATAAGAAGAATATAGCATAAATATGTCTTTATGCAGCATATTTATGGTAATATCTGCCGTCATTCAGGTCGCGCAAGCGCCGTCTGCCCCGCCGCAGGTGCCGCTCTGCCGAAGGTGTCTGCCTGGACGGCTAGTCCTTCTGGGTTCTTCAACTCAGCGGAAAAATGAATATACAACGGGCAGACCATTCTTGACCGTCTGCTTGATCCGGAAAACAGTCTTTTTCGCAGCTTCTGCGTGCGGCGTAGCCATCAGCTTGAACCACCGTCCTGAGAGGCGGCGGTTGATGATAATGCTCTCCACGGCAAAGGGTTCAAGCCTCTTGTTATAGCCCCAATTCACTGTGCGCAGCGAGCGGTAGCCGCATGTTTTAGCGGCTTGAATCACCGCGGCATCGTAGAGTCCTCCTGGCGGCGCGAACAAGCCCCATTCTCCCAACCCGTTCTCGCGCAAGCGCTGGCGCGATTCGGCCAACTGGCTTTGTAGTTGATCCTCCGGCAAGCCAACTAACGGTTTGTGCTGGTGCGCATGGCTCTCTATCGCGTGACCGCGAGCCTGGAGTTCCCGGCACTGCGCTAAGGTGAGATAACCGTCCGCGCCCAAACGAGTTGTGTTCACAAAAAAGATGCCATGCAACCCATGGCGCTCCAGAAGCGGCGCGGCCGTGAAATAGTGATCCGCCGTGCCGTCGTCGAAGGTCACCAGGAACCCCGTGCGCGCGCTGCTACTCTCGCGCTGTTCCTGTTGAAGGTCAGCCGGTGTCGCGGCTTTGCCCCAGATTTCGAGCGCTGCCTGCACATGAGCCTCAAGCTCGCCGGCGCACACGTCGAAGAATCCGTTGATCTCGCCCGGATTCTTCACCATGCGATGGTAGGTCAAAACAAGCAGCATAGTTGTACTTTACCCTCTGGAGGACAAAACCGAGGAGGATGCAGCGGCCGCCAACCGGCAGAGTTATCTATGCGGGAGGAATATAGCCGGCCGGACGAAAAATCGCAGGCAACTTGCAGCACAATCCATGCAAGCGCTTGTTTCTCTTGGAGATGCCGGGGAATTCTATGGAGCCGAAGATCGGACTTGAACCGATGACCTGCTGATTACGAATCAGCTGCTCTACCAACTGAGCTACTTCGGCCTTCCTTTCGATTGTATCGTTGCGTTCGCCTTCGGTAAAGTTTTGCCCCATAAGGTTCCGGTCGAAACCACTCTGCAGGCTTCTTCCGGCAAATTTCCTCGCGAGACTTACGCCGCGGCCGGCGCTTGCAAATCGATCTGGATCGAAGGCGAATGGAGCAGGGTGTTGTGAATCAGGCAATGGTGGACGGCCTGCTCCACGCCGGCGCGGTCGGCCGCGCTCAGCGCCAACGGGATCTTGATCTCAATCCTGAAGTAGTCCAGCCGCGCCGGAGGCCCGGCCTTGGCTGCCGTCACTCGCAACTCGACTCCCTCGCGCGCCAACCCCTTCTTACGCAGGTAGGCCGAGGCGTAAAAAGCAGCGCAGGTGCCCAGAGACGCCAGCAGCAGTTCCGGCGGCGTCATGCCCTCATCGCTGCCGCCGTTTTCGGCGGGCTGGTCGCACACCAGAGAGTGCTTTCGCGCAGTGACCTCGAACTTCACATCTCTTAAATACTTCACATTGACTTCCATCTTTATTTCCTTTCATCACCATCGAATTTTACATTAAATCCGGCCACGGCCTTCCGGCGGCAGGCTCACGCACGCATTACAATCATACCCGTGAGCAACTCCTTTGAAATCGGACCGGTCCGCGTGGGCGAGGGCCGGCTTTTCCTGATTGCCGGCCCCTGCGTCATCGAGTCCGAGGCCCATGCGCGCCGCATGGCCGAGGCTATCCAACGCATCGCCGCCGACCTCGGCCTTCCCTTCATCTTCAAGGCCAGTTACGACAAGGCCAACCGCACCAGCGTGAAGAGCTTTCGCGGTCCCGGCCTGGTGGAGGGCACGCGCATCCTCGCCCGCATTGCCAAGGATACCGGCCTGCCGGTGCTGACTGACGTGCATGATGCGTCTCACTGCGCGGTGGCCGCCGAGGCCGTGGACGTGTTGCAGATTCCTGCCTTCCTCTGCCGCCAGACCGACCTGCTTGTGGCCGCGGGCAGGACGGGCCGCGCCGTCAACATCAAGAAGGGCCAGTTCGTCGCTCCATGGGACATGACGCACCCGGTCGAGAAGGTCCGCTCCACGGGCAACGAGCGCGTCTTCCTCACCGAGCGTGGCTCCAGCTTCGGCTACAACACTCTGGTGGTGGATTATCGCTCCCTGGCGATCATGCACAATCTCGCGCCGGTGGTCTTTGACGCGACACATTCCGTGCAGCAGCCCTCGGCGGGGAATGGAGTCAGCGGCGGCCAGCCGGAGTTTATTCCGCTGCTGGCGCGAGCCGCGATAGCTGCCGGCATCGATGGATTGTTTTTGGAAGTCCACGACGACCCGCCCAACGCCAAATCTGACGGCGCCAATGCCCTGGATTTGAAGCTGCTCAAGCCGCTGCTGGAAAAGCTGCTGGCGATTCAAAAGGCGGCGGGGGAGTGATCGTAGATTTCTGCACCGTTCTGGTGTTATGGCAGACGGTAGAGCGCCAATTTTAGCGGAGAACCAATGACAATCATCGACCCATCGGGCGAGAAAGCGGTCCACGACTGTCCCTCTGCGAGCACATCAGGTGTGATCTCCGCGATAGGTTCACCCGTGTCTACGGAATAGACGACAAACCGCTCGCGTTTAAGGGAGTGCATACCTGAAAAGTTCGCTACCTGCAAAGCGAATCGCTTACCGTTTTGCGAAACGCCCGCGAATGAAAACTCGCCTTTCACGGATAGAGTTTTGATCAATTTACCGTTCGTATCAATGATCAAGGGGCTCTTGCATCCTGGCTCGAAAACCAGATCATCGGTTAAAAACTGCGGCCTACTCCCGCACTTACCGTGATAGATCAAGTGCCCTCCGGTAGCGTCCGTGTAGGTGACGAAACTACTTTCATTCGGGTATTCGCTGGTCCAGAGCACGTCGTTTGCCACAAATCCTTTTCTGTTAACGGAAGTATCGACCACTCCATTTCCCGTAAGCACAGTGGACTTCAGAGTATCCGCATCCAACAACTCATATCCGGGTCGTGTAGCGTTTCCTAAGGTGGATCCGTCCGGCGATATGTTTTCTACGTGGCAGAACTTATGACCCGTCACGTTGCAGTCGTAAACGCCGTCATCTTTCAGGTCAGTTGTCAATCGCAATACTTTCACGCCAGAAACGATTACATGCGAATCATTCGTCGCAAATATCCCGCGCACGCCGAAGCCGACAAGATCGCGTGAATCCTTAATCTCGCCCGTCTTGGCGTCAAGTGACAGAAGCCGGTTGACCTGTTTCGGATCAGCTAGGGCCGCCCTTGAAATAAGAACCACACGGTCACCCGCGAAAACAACACTCCGAGTCGCTTGAAATGTTGATTCTGACTGAGAGTCCACACGCGGGCTCGTGAGCGTCGCACCTCCAGCACCGAAGACGACTCCCATTACCTGCTCGCCCTTCGTAAGCGGGCCGACCGACCACACACGTGTCGCTTGTGGCATTTTTTGAGAAAGTCCAAAAGGTGCCAATCCCAGAAGCAATAACGCACTCAGCCCAAAATTTCTTAGAAGCTGCGAACCATATCTCATGACAATCTCCATATCGAGCAATGACAACAGGCCAATATAACACCAGCAATAGGAAAACTACACCGCCCGCATCTCCAAAGTTTTTCCCAACGCCTTGAGCGCGACAGCGATACCGTCGATCTTCGTCGTGTGGTGTACGTCAATCAACCGGGTCACCTCTTGCGGCGTCACCTTCAAGCGACGCGCCAGCTCTGCCGGACGAACCTTCTGCGCAACCATTTCGTTCAGGAGCAGCACCTTCGCGGATAAGCTGGCCGAAAGCTCGATCAGGCGCTGACCGCGCTTCGGTTTTGAAGGCGCAGGAATCGGTCGCGGCGCTTCAAAGTAGAAGTCGAGCGCCGACTCCAGCGCGTCCGATGCCCGGAGCCGCGCATCTTCTTCATCTTCACCCTGGGTGATCGCCTCGGGAATATCGGGAAAGGTGATTACGAACCCACCCTCTTCAGCCGGTTCAAAATTTGCCGGATATTGCAACATTTTCGCTCCTATTTCAGCCCCAGTTGCTTCTTTATGCTTTCAGCAAGGCCCTTCCTGAGATCCTTATTGTGCATCGGCAACACAGAATTTTTCCCGTTCAGATAGACCTTCAGGTGTGAGCCTTTTCCGGGGCTGAAGGTTGCCCCCTGCGCTGCCAGCCATCGTTTGAATTCGCTGCTCTTCACGAACCAACCCCGATCTGGATTTCGGGCTGCCCTACATATCAAGTATAAGCAAATTTGCTTATAGTTTCAATACAACAAGGCCGGAGCGGTGTTTTCATGCTTTATGCCGTCTCACGGTTTCAGCGTGGTAAGTAGCGGTATTCTGCCTTTATTGACTTCCCGCAATGCACTCCTTAAAGTTGAGTTCACCATAGTTTACGCATGAACCAGAACGATCTTTCCAGGATGAGATTTGATACGCGATCCTGATACCAGGACGTGTGGGTAGCAAACGAGGTTTGACATGCAGAGAATCGCGGATTGGCTCAGAAAGAACCAGCTCGGCATTATCCTCCTGCCATTGCTGGGATCGGCCGTCTGCATTCTGGCCGAAAAACTTGCAGTGATGATCAGCTGCAACGCGTTCTGCGAGCTTGCCGCAGGCCTCCGCACTCCCCCGAAGATTTACTTTTGGGAGAAAGTCTCCCTGTTCCGGTCGGATCTGTTCTGTGTCTTTATTCTCATCCCGCTGATCTTTTGCTTGCTTACCTTCTGGATTGCGCCGCGCCGGAGAATCTTCATCTCCATCGTTGCCTCGTTTCTGGTCGAAGCATTCGTTACCATCGAACTCATTGCGTTAACGACGACGAATACGTTCATCTCTCTGAGAGTGCTTTGGTTTGATGCAATGTGGATCATCAGGAGTCATGAAACCGCCTTTGCTTCCCACCCCGGTATCACGATTCTGTATCTGGTCGCTGGTCTGGCCCTTGCCGGGCTTCTTGCGGCCATTACGCTGATTGCCTACAGAAGGAATACGCGCTGGTTGAATCATGCTGTTCTGGCGGCATTTGGCCTGGGGTTTGCGGCCGCGGCTATCGCCTGCATCCTCAGGGTTCCAGCCATGCCGTGGTCGCAGTCTCTTTTGCAAAGGTCGGCCTCTACTGCATTCTTTGAAAACGAAATGTACTCCGGGCTTTCTCTTCACAATACGCAGGAGCTGATGCAAACATATCGCCAGGCCTCGCACATCCCCGCGCCGCATCCAACGGCATTTACCGGAAGGGCGAAAAATTACAACATTATTCTGTTTTTGATGGAGTCCATCTCAGCGCAGGTCTCTGACCCGGCGCGAGATACTCTCAGCGATATGCCGAACCTCCGTCGTCTCCGCAATCAGTCCTTTCTAATGGGACGGCATTACACCAGTTACCCTCTTACGGACAACGCGGCCTTTTCGATCCTCACTTCGCTATATGTGAGCCGGCAGTGCGGCATTGTTGACCATCAGGTCGAGATCCCGGGGCTTATTCGCAGCCTGCAAACAGAAGGCTATCAGACCGCATACTACGGCTTCGTCTGGAGTATCCCGCAGCGCCGCGATGATCTGATGCTGGCCAGCCTGGGTTTTCAGAAGATCGCCGCCGCGCGGATAGACCCGAATATTGATCAGATCGGGAAAGCAACCTTCTTTGGCCCGGTGAAATACGTTGCGGAGAATGATCACCGCGGGCTACTCGCGCTGCGAGTGGATATCCGCAACTGGACGGCAAAGGGGCAAAGGTTTGCCGCGGCCTATTTCCCGGAGATTGGGCATGATCCGTATCGGCCGCTGGATGGACAACCCCCCATGTCGCTCCTTGCGCGCGGTCATGCGCTGGCGGTATATCAGGATGCATGGCTGGGCGAATTGCTCGACGAGTTGCAGCGCGACGGAGCATTGGACAACACCATCATTGTTTTTACCAGCGACCACGGAATGAGATGGACCCCGGGGTCTCAGGAAGGTCAGGTTGTTCTCGTTGCGCGGGGACAGTTGGAAGACATCGAGTTGCGCGTTCCCATGCTCATTTATGTGCCCAAAGTCCTTCAGCATTCCGCGGTCATCGATTCTCCGACCTCGCATATTGATATCACTCCGACGCTGCTCGACCTGCTGGGCATTTCGGCAGGCCGGGGAAATGAGCAAGGCATGCCTGTTTATGATCCTGGAATTAGCCAGCGCCGCCTCTTCCTGCAGATGGATATGTTCGGGGCGTCGGGGTTTTACTACGGCGGAAGCTACTATTCGCGCAGTTCCATGGGCTTCGTTTATAAAAGCCCAACTATGAATTTTGAGAATGGCGGCATGGTCAGGTTCGGCAGCAGGGAGGCGGAGGAAGCCGGGGATATTCTTGCTGCGCAGGATGCCAATCAGGACGCTCTCCTCAGCGGCGTGCTTGCTCAGAAATATTTTCATTGATTGCGAGGTAGGGTAGGGGACCTTTTTCCCGATCGCAGGGCATAAGCCGGCATGGATCGTTCCCCTATAGCGCCGCCTGATAGCATCTCCCTATGTTTTTCACGCCGATTCGAATCTCTTTCCGCGCCGCGCTGCTGGCCGGCGCAGCCCTGATCTATGGCACGGCTTTCTCGCTTTCCGCCGCGCAAGCGCAGGCCGTCGCGCCGGCGCAGACTCAAGCCACCGTTACATTAGACCGCGCGCATATTGAAGATGCGCTGAAGGGGCTCAACCGCGGACATTCTATCGGCCAGGTGGCGATCTCCCCGGACGGCAAGCGGCTGGCGTGGATTGAAGACACAGAGATACGCGTGGCGCCGCTCGGCGACCTGGCCAACAGTGAGCGGGTGACGGCAGCTGCCAAGCCGGAGCAGCATTGCCATGAAAGTCAAATCGCGTGGTCCCCGAATGATCAGTCGCTGGTTTTCTTCTCCGATTGCGCCAAGCCGGGTCAATCCGATCTTTATCTGGCGCGGCAGGGTAGCCCGGCGCGGCGGCTGACCGAGCTGAAAGGCTACACAGAGGCTCCTGCCTTTTCACCGGATGGAACTCGCGTGGCTTTTCTCTATGTAGAAGGCGCAACCCGGCCGGCTGGTGCGCTGGCGGCCATGAAGCCGCCGTCGGGGGTGATCGGAGAGGAGGGCGTCGAAATTGAACGCGTGGTAGTCGTCCCCGTTTCTGTGGACAAACCGCCTCCTTCGGGGCAGGCTACGCCCGTGATGGCGACTCCAGCCAATCTGCACGTCTATGAATTCGATTGGCGGCCGGATGGGCAGGGGCTCGCCTACATCGCCGCCGATCCGCCCGGAGAAAACAACTGGTGGGTGGCCAGGCTCTATACGCAAGCCCTTGGCGGGCAGCCGGAGGTTGTTCTTGCGCCGGAGACGGTTACCGGTCCGCTGCATGGATTGCAGATTGCCGTGCCGCGATGGTCGCCGGACAGCAAGCAGATCGCCTTTATCGGCGGGCTGATGAGCGACCAGGGCGCGACGGGCGGTGATGTGTGGATTGTCTCCGCCTCTGGCGGCCAGCCGGTTGATCTGACGCCGCAACGGCCAACCTCGCCTGCATGGATCGAGTGGGACGGCAATAAGAACCTCTTTGTGACCGAACTGGCGGGCTCGCAGAGCCGGCTTATCGGGATACATCTTGAGTACAATTCCGCGTCAGGCCGGCCCGTCGTTACGGCGATCAGCATGTACTTTCACATTTCGGCCTCAATTGGCGACGGCCGGTTGGAGATGAGCCTTTCGGGCACGGCCGACCGCTCATACTTCGTCTTCATCGCCAGCAGCTTCAGCCATCCGCCCGAAGTTTTCTATGCCCGTACGAAGCTGCCTCTCGAGGTCCATTCGGCCGACATTGCTCCGATCGGGGAGGTGAGCCGCATTAACAAAGATATCGAGCCGGTATGGGGAACTACCGACTCAATTACATGGAAGAGCGGCGGCTACGATGTGCAGGGCTGGCTGACGCTGCCCAAAGACTACGATCCTGCCAAAAAGTACCCGCTGATCGTCGTCGTGCATGGCGGGCCGGCCGCGGCGGCGGTTGCGCGCTGGAACACAGGCCCCCTGAGCGCGGCGGCCTTCTCCGCGCTGGGTTACTTTGTGCTGATGCCCAACCCCCGAGGCAGCTTCGGGCAGGGCGAGGAGTTTACCCTGGCCAACCGCAAGGATTTCGGCTATGGAGACCTGCGCGACATCCTGGCCGGGGTAGACGCGGTCGAGGCAGCCTACCCGGTAGACCCCAACCGCATGGGCCTGACCGGCTGGAGCTATGGCGGATTCATGACCATGTTTGCCGTAACCCAGACGCAGAGGTTCAAGGCGGCGGTGGCAGGCGCGGGGATATCCAATTGGCAGAGCTACTACGGAGAGAACTCCATCGACCAGTGGATGACGCCGTACTTCGGCGCCTCGGTCTACGACGATCCGCAGATCTACGCCAAGAGCTCGGCCATCAACTTCATCAAAAGCGTGACGACGCCGACACTGGTGGTGGTGGGGGAGCGGGACGGCGAGTGCCCGGCGCCCCAGTCCTACGAATTCTGGCACGCCTTGCGCGCCCGGTATGTGCCCACGCAACTGGTTGTGTATCCGAATGAGGGGCATATGTTTGCGGACCCGGCCCATCGCTGGGATGTGATGGAGAGGGCCGTTGAGTGGTTCGCCCGCTATATGCCGCCCGCGCCATAGGGTCTGGCCTGACCCCAGGCCTGCTCCCCATTCGGGGCCGCCGGAGTCTATGAAAAGCGGGAGGGGGGAATCGCTTTGCCAGGCTGCCAGCCGGAGACCACCCCGCCCTGATACACTTTTCTTTGGAGTTTCGTGGGCGCGTCTCGTCAACCGGCTGCATGGTTGAGTGGGTCGCCGGGAGCCGGTCATTTGAGCGGTTTTCACCGGTGGCAGACCAGCCATGGCGTGTTGAAGGACCGCTCCACAGAGAGTTTTCTCGCTTTCTGCCGCCTTTTCGATGACGCGCAAAAGAGCTTTTTCTTGCATTCCAGCGGCCAGTACCTGTCGCACGGAACCTCGGAAGAAAGAGCTGCTGGCCACCGGCAACGCGGACGGCGGAGAGTGGGAAGTTTGCTATAACCATTTTTTCCGATCATTTCGGGAGTGACCGTTCCGCGGATCGACAAAGCGGGGCGGGGAGGATTCATGCGGCGGTTCTTGACGCTTGTTTGTTTGTTGTGCCTGGCCATTCCAGCCGGGATTTCGATCTCCGGCTGTACCCGCAATCCGGATGCGAACTACTGCAATGGACAGGGCTACGGGTTGAAGATCACAGACGTGGCTACGATCACGCTGCAACCGGTGACCACGGGCATCTCCATGGCCTACGGGCAGACGCGCCAGATAAGTCAGCCGACTGCTCAGACCTGCAAGGGCACACAGGCCAGCACCCCCGGCACCATTTCCTACGGCACCACCAACAACCAGTTGGTGGACATCTCGCCGACCGGCAACATCTGCGCCGGAACATGGAACCGGAACTCGGGCGGCGGCATCGCCGACTACACCATCTGCAACTTCCCGAATCCATTGCCCTCGACCGGCGGTCTGCCTTACGGCATAGCCTACATAACGGCCTCTGAACAATCGGTGACCTCCAATCCGGTAGAGGTGTTAGTGCACGCCATGGTGACCTCCGTCAGCCTGGTCACTACCCCCTCGTCCTCCTCGTCCTCATCCGCGCAGCAGTGCTTCTCACAGGGCGCCCAGGCCACGCTTGACGCGCAGGCTTGCTATGCAAACAGCAGCAACCAGCAGGTTTTGCTGTGCGCGCCGTCTTCGGTGACCAGCAATTTTGCCTGCCCGCTGCCTGCCGGCGTGACCTCGGTTCCTAACTGCACGTCCGCTATCGGCGCACTCAACTATTCTGTAGGCAACCCCATCGCAGCCAGTGTTACCACTAACACTTCCACAAATCAGGTGACCATCACTGCCCTACAGCCAGGCACTACTGCCATTACTTCTTCAGTTGCGGGTTCTGGCTCTTCGGCTGGCTACTTCTCCACCTGCCCGCCGGCATCCATCTCGGTGACTCTGGCTAACGGCAGCACGTCGGGCACTATTACTCAAGGCGTGACGCAGAATCTGACCACTACCATCATCGACACCCAGGGGAACCCCATCACCGGCCTCTCCCTGACTTACCAGTCCACTGACCCGATCGACATCTCTGCGAGCAGCACAGGAGCCATCACTACATCCTTCCCCGGCGTGGCTGCGGTCTATGCTGTCTGCCAGCCGCCTAGTTGCAATTCTGCCCCCATTAATGAGGTCGGCATCTACGGCACCGGCCTGCCCGTTTCCTCCAACCCGGTCACCGTCACCACTCCCGGAACGGCCAGTGACTACGTCTGGTTCGCGGCTCCCGGCCAGTCGAAGTACGTCACCTCCGTCGAGCTGCTCACCGGCACGGTCGGCTCCACGGTGCGCCTGCCATACGTGCCCAACTCGATGATGATGGACCGCGGGGGCAACAACCTCTACTTCGGCTCCTCCCACGAGTTGATGGCTATGACCACCGCGAACAACTCGATCACCACGCAGGCCACCTCCGTTCCCGGCGTGGTGCTGGCCGTATCGCCTGACAATTCGGAGTTGCTCATCAATGACCAGGTGCGCCAGATCCTCTATCTCTACAATGTCACCAGCCAAAGCGCCTCATCCTACGGCGGGATGGGCACGGCCGCGGCTTTTACCCCCGACTCGCACACGCTTTACGTTGTCGACAGCGCAAACCAGGGCGCGCCCCATAGCGACACGCTGTACATCTATAGCCTGAACACCGGCTGGACCACCTACGATCTGAGCACGACCACCGGCGGCTCTCAGAGCCTGGCGATTACCGTTCCCAGCGTGGGAGCGTTTCTCAGCGGCAGCAACACCGTGGCACACACCTGGTGCCCTTCCGGCACGGTAGGCAACTACTCCAGCATTAGTTTCTATCCGCAGAGCGATGTGGTGCTGGATTCATCCAATAATCCGGTTCCAACCGATGTGCTGGCTGCCACCATCGATGGCAAGCACATCCTCGGCGCATCGACCTCCGGCAGTAGCATTACCGTGTCCGACATCGGAGTCACCATCCCCGCATTAAATTGCCTGCCTGCCGACATGAACACAAATCCGCTGGCCATAGGCGATACACTCTCGCCGCTGGTGTTGCAAACCACATTGACCCGGCCGCCGGCCATCACCGCCACCACGGCCAATCTCAATTCCTGCGCAAGCAGTTCCTGGAGCGTGTCTGCCTGCCTCAATGTGGTGCCCTCGCCTGCGTCCAACCTGGCCTTCATTACCTATTCCCCGCCCACATCCGGGGCCGCAACTGGAGCTACGCTGCCGTTTTATTTGCCGGGTACCGGGACCGTAGGTAATGTCCCGTTCAAAGGAAGCTCGGCAGCCAGCATCACGGCCCCCCTGGCCGGCGCCTTCACCCCGGACAATCAGCTCTTCTTCGTCTCCACCGCGGGCGACAACATGATTCACTACATCAGCGTCCCCCTGGTCACCACCATCCCGGCCAATGCGGATACGCAGCAGATCAGCCCCAACCTGCCGTCCTGCACACCCATATCCGCTGGTGGCAACGACCTTGGCTGCGCTTATTCGGGTCCAAACCCCGGCACCGCCATCGTTCCGGCCACGGCCATCGCCGTCAAGCCTCGCTCCACCACTTAGCGCACGGCGCTTTCAGACACCAGCAAAAAAGGCCGGCCTTGCGCCGGCCTTCTTGCTTTCCGTCGGATGCGCCACAAATGTTGGGTGCCCCTTCCATGCGATGTATTTGCTTTTGTCGCAAGGGCGGGATAGCTCCAAATATCAACTTGCCCTGTGCCCCATCCATTTCGCGTTTTTTGCGAAATGGGTGGGAAACCATGAATCTCAACTTGCCTCCTACATAACTGACTCGCGAACACCCCACCGCCGCACGATAGAATCAAGCCATGATCAAGGGGATTTCCTTTCTTCGTCCCGTGGGCAGCCGGGCAGCCTATGACCGGCTGGCGAGCTTCTTTTCCGCGCTGGGATTTGCTTCCGGCAAAGGGTGGAACGACGACCACCCCAACGACGAAGACCCATCGTTGGGGACCCCGGGCATCAGCCGCGGCGCCGCCTTCCTTGCGCCGCTCGGCAATCTTGAATTTGTCGACGGCCAGTTTCCCTCCACCGCCAATGTACTAGTAGAGGTGACCTCGCTCGACGCCGTGCATCAGGCCGCCGCTGCCTGGCTGCGCGCCGAAGGCGGCGATGCGGCCGTCGCGCGCCTCTCCGCCATCACGGAAACCCACTGGAAATCGCGCCTCTTCACCGTCGAGCCCGAGCAGGGTTTTTCTTTTTCTTTTTGGGCCTGGACCGACCCGAAGCGCGGCAAGCCGGTGGCCGTCGAAGGCGATCTCTCCGCCGCCGGCATGAAGTTCGCCATCGTCGTCGCCCGCTGGAATGCGGTCATCACCGAAAGGCTGCTGGAAGGCGCGCTCGACGCCCTGTTGCGCAGCGGCGCAAAGCGGGCCGACATTGAAATTGTCCGCGTTCCCGGCGCATGGGAAATTCCCGCCGCCGCCCGCGCTCTGGCCAACGCGGGCCGGGTAGACGCCATCATTCCTCTTGGCTGTTTATTGCGCGGCGAGACCGCCCACTACGAGGCCATCTACAACGAAGTGGCGCGCGGCCTCGGTGAGTCGCAGCAGGAGACTGGCATTCCCCACAGCTTTGGCGTGCTCACCTGCGAAACCCTGGAGCAGGCCCTCAACCGCGCCGGCATCAAGGCTGGCAACAAGGGCTTCGAAGCCGCCATCGCGGCCATCGAGATGGTCAGCCTTACTCGCAAACTCCAACAAGGCGGGTTGAAGGGCGGTTCAGCTTGACCGTCGGACCGCATCATGGGTCGGGACGCCGCAAATCGCGCGAGCTGGCCATGCAGATGCTTTATCAGGCGGAGATCGGCAAGCAGACTCCGGACCAGGTGCGCGCCAACTTCTGGAAGGCCGCCGACGAGGTTGAGCCGGAAGTCCGCGGCTTTGCCGAGGAACTCTTTCGCGTAGCCGTCGCCAATCAGGAGCAGATCGACGAGCTTCTTGTGGCCAACTCCAAGCATTGGCGCCTGGAGCGCATGCCCGCCGTGGACCGCAACCTGATGCGCATGGCCGTCGGTGAGATGCTGGGCTTCAAGGGCACGCCTTTTCCCATCGTCATCAACGAAGCCCTGGAAATCGGACGCCGCTACTCCGCTCCTGAGTCCATCAACTTCCTCAACGGAATGTTGGACGCCATTGCGCGCGGGCTGATCGGCAAGTAAGGCGTGTGCATCACTCTTATTGATTGATGGTTTTCCCTCATCCAGTGGCATACTGAAAGTGAACGTGAAGGTATGCCAATGGAGCTTTTTGATTACATCGGGAACAATATCACCGTCGTGATTCCAGCCATTGACCCCGACAGCCCTCAAATCGTCAAACTGCTGGGCGTTGAACCTGGCGGCATCTGGATCGAAAGCCAGACGCTCATCGACCACATACTCAAGATCGCCGAGCAAAAAGCCGCGCCAAACTCGCTCGCATTTTTCTTCCCATACCGCGAACTGCGTTTCGCATTCGTGCCCATCGAGGGACCGGCGCTAAGTGAAAAAGCGCTTCTCGAATGAGTCACCGACCCACTGGTCCGATCAGCATTTTTTCGCAGTAACTCACGCCGGCTCTCCTCCGCTCTGGCATTCCGCCCAATCTCCTTCCAGAAGTTTGGGCGCGCCATCCTTCCGGACTTGTGAGTAGAATAGGACGTAAGTGCGCAGCTTTGCGCGACATACGGAACAAACGCAATGGATGCGACAGATAGAACGCTGCGGGATGATAATGTGTGGAAGAGGGCTAGTTTAGTAGGCTGGCTGGAGTTCACCGAACGCAATAGATGACCTGAGCTTCCATGCTTCGTAATCACTTTTATAAAAGTCGCCGGAGAGTTGATGATTTAGATGACAAAGGCGCAGATCCTCAAGCGCATCGCGCATATCCGCTATTCCTTTCTTTTGGAGTGAATTATTTGTATGGAGAGCCATTGCATTCAATGATTCTTTCGCTCGGGCTTCAGCCCGGCTGAAGTCGGCGTCGCTTTTATAGAGGCTATTCACAGCCTCTTGAATGTTGTCACAGAAAAATTTCAACTGCCTGTCATAGCTGATTTGCTGATAAACTTTATAGGTCACAAAGCCCAAACAAAAAACAGCAAAACAGACTAGCGACCAGTGCAATATCTTTTTCAACACGCCCTCACTTTGCTGCTGATTTCAGTTTAGCCAGTCCCTCCAACAAAACGAAGGGAAAGCCAGGCAGATCATCATTGACCTCAAAAGCTTGGCTTGTGGCTGTCTGATTTCCCTTGCAAACGGCGAAGCCATAATCATAGCGGGTGAAAGAGACAATATCCCGGTATTTGATTCTCAGGGCTTTATGCGTACCGCCGAAGAGAATTGCACGATCTGTCAAGGCTAGCAGTCCGGTATCGATCAGGACAAACCCCTGCGAAATGCTCGTTGGAGCCGATTGCCCTATGTGAGTATAGAGCCCTGGAAGAACCCTCACACTTATGCCACCATAGCCGCGAGATGATGAGCGAACCGTTTTGAATTCTAGGTATTCGACACCCGTAAATACCCACACCACAGTTTCGCCGTTTTCAGTATTAAAGGGCAAGTTCCCGGCTACCTTCACCCTCGTTGGGAGCAACCCCTGATCAATATCTCCACACGCACAAATGCGTACGAATTTACCCCACAGTTTATCCGGGAGATCGGAGGCCTTGAGGGCATAATGATCCAGTACGGCTGGTACGAAAATCTCCACGCGAGCTTGTGAAGCTGCATCCAGAACAGCGTCTCCCACAAGATACCTGAACCATTCCACAACCCCGCGCTGAATAATGGCTGGATCGCTGCCAGCGGCGCGATCAATGCGCTCGGCTATCTCATCGATAGACTCTGATGGTGGCGACACCAGGATTGCCTTTATCTGTAGGGCTTTCGCCTGTGCTTCTGCCTCGCGGGCGATTCTCTCTGCTTCTTCGCGCTCGTGCTGGGCTTCGCATTCTGAGTGCGCATTATTGAAAAGGCCTGCTGATTTACCGCAGTACTTGCATTTTGCCATCACTCTTTCACTTTCCAGTTCGACGGGCCATGCGCGCGGCTGACAAGTTTTTCGACCAATTCATAATCCCACTTTCCCGTCTGATACCATCATAACGCCATTTTGGGTACAATCTAGCTGCTACTCCGCGCTTTCCAGCAGCCAATAATTGAAGCCGTCCACGATGGCCATCAGCGCCGCCTGGTTCAAATCGCTGCTTACCCCCGCGGTTTTCCAAGGTTCGCGGCCGTCAGCGTGGAAGCTGAGCGTGATGCGAACATAGGCCGCCGTGTCATTGGCGGATACATCAAGGGCTTCGACGCTGAACGTGCCCAATCGCATCTGAGCGATGGCCGGGTACCACTTTTCCAGTTCGCTCCGCATGGCTTTGGTCAACGCGTCCACCGGGCCTGCGCCCTCTGCCCGCGTGACCTTCACGGTGGAGTCGCCAATGGTCAATAACATCGATGCCTGAACGTACCGGTTCCTGGTTTCGTCGGATTCGTCCAGTACTCTCCAGCTTTTTACGCTGAAGCGATTGCGCAGAGTATTGAGCACCCTCATGCAAGCCAGCCGGAACGAAACTTCGCTTGCCGTGAAGCCGCCGCCCTCAATCATCGCCTGGTTGGCGTCCATCAAAGCCTGCGCCTGATGGGAGTTCAGAGGAACCCCGAGCGCCTTGGACAACAGCACAATGTTGGCTCTACCCGATTGAGCGTTGACTCCAATGAACGGCTTGGCGCCCACTTTGGCCGGATCGCACCACAGATAAGCTCCCGGGTTCTTCCCCTCGCTGCTGCCATGCATGCCGGCCCACGTGCCAAATGCTCCCGGGCCGACAATCGGAGCGCCATGCGGCGGCTCAAGCCCGAAGGCCGCGTATGCCGAATCTGCCAGGCTGGTAAGTTGCGGTAGCGACTCAGGAGCGACGAACTCAGCTTCGCCTCTAAGTTGCATGCCGCCGATCACGGTTGTCAGGCTCACGTTGCCGCAGCGTTCTCCCGTTCCAAGAAGCGTGCCTTGAATGTGCACGGCGCCGGCGAGAATGGCGGCACGGGTATTTGCGATTCCGAGACCGCGATCCGTGTGGCCGTGAAATCCGATTTTTGCGCCGGGGTAACTCCGCGTAAGATCGCCGATCACCTGAGCGACCTCTTCAGGGCTGGCGCCGCCGGTGGTGTCGCAAACAACCAATCGGCTGACCTTCTGGCGAACACACTGCTCCGTCAACTGGCTAAAGTACTCCAGAGTGCGCTTTCTCGAATCGGCGTCGCATTCGTTGCCATATTCGCCGCGGCCGCATGCGGCATCCATGGCGTGTTCAAGGTCTACGATCACTTCAAGGCCGTGCTGGTGAAGGAACTCAATGGTTTCATGCGCCATCAGCAGGCTTTCTTCCGGCGTTGCCTCCAGTGACCGTACTACATCCAGCAGCCTGGATTTGACGACAATGACAGCCACGGGAACGCGCTTTTTATGGGCGGCCATGAATTGCGCGTCGGGCCATTCATGCACCTTGGCGCCGCGGCCGCGCGTTCTGCCGAACAAGGCCAGCTTCATGCCCTTTATATCAACCGAATCCAGAGCGCTTGCCAAATCGCCCACAAACCGGTTTGCGCCCGCAAAGCCGATCTCGGCATACCGGACGCCGAATTCGGCCATGTGCTGAAGCAGGTTGACCGCATTCGGCACGGAAATTTCGATGTTGGGCTGTTGCATTCCGTCCCGAAGGCTGGTGTCAAACAGCTCGATCTTTCTTGTTCCAGTTTCCTTCATTTGCTCCTGCTGTCGATTGGGAATGTGTTCTTGACAAGGATTGTCCTGCTTCTCATCATATCCTGCCATGATATGAAAAAGCGCAAATCAGTAACATCATGCGCCCTGTGCCCCATCCATTTCGCGTTTTTTGCGAAATGGGCGGGAAACGAGAAAGTCAGCCGGGCGGTTCTTGCGTCGCAAACGAGTCCCTACCGGCAAGCCTCATTCGGCCGGTCGAGCAGGTCGTTGGTTCTTGCCCGGTGATCCTGCTGCACTACGGCTCCCGACTTCAGCACCAGCCGGCCTTCCTGGCTGAGCAACTGATCGACTTCAAAATCCGCCGCCACCGGCGCTCCATCCAGCGTGCGCGCGCAATACCAATCCTTGCCGTAAGGAGTGCCGTCGCGATACCACCTCTGGCAGCTTATGACCGACTTGTCGGAACTTAGGTCGCACTGGAACCACAGATACAGGTCACCCTTGCCCGTTCCGGCCAGCGCAAAGGCGTAGGTGGGAACCTTGCCCGGCCGTTTGTGAGCGTAGGCGGCGTCGATAATCGGCCTGCGCACCTCGCGGATGCAGCCCGCGTCCCTGAAGTTCTCGTACTTCGACCCGCGTTCCAGCCTCACCGCCTGCCCGTCAGGCGGCATCACCCACACAAATCGCCGGCTGAATCGAATCTGAACCTGCTTTCCCGCAAGCTCCTCCAGGCCGGAGAACTTCTTCTCGTGAAGGTAGCTGCTGCCGTCTCCCACCAAAACCTGATCGCCCTGCCGAAAGCAGAAAGCGCTGGCCGGCTCGGCGTGCTCCGAGCATCCATTGCGGCAGGGCTGGTAATCCGCCGTCTCCACCAGCGTCGCCGCCGCAAATCCCTTTGCCCCTCTGGCCGAAGCGCAAGGGGCCAGACTGAAAGCCGCGCACGCGGCAAAAAAAACTATCAGCAAAGGCCGGAAGCTCCTGCCCGTGCTGGCCAGATGAAAATGCCAAAACCTACTCGGAATCGATAATTGCATCATGCGCTTTAAGTTACTACTGACCATTTCCGTTTCGCAAACGCCGAAGGTAGGAAATTGCCGCTGTAGTTGGATCTACGGAAAACAAAAGCAGCCGAATTTCTCCGGCTGCTTTTTATCTCTTAGCCCTCAAAGGCTCTCGCCATGCTACGCCTTGGCGGTGACCAAAGCCTTCAGCCGCGCATTCAGGCGGCTCTTGTAGCGGGAGACGGTGTTGTCGTGCAAAATGCCCTTCTGCACGCTCTTGTCGAGGGTGGAGACGGTCTCGCGATACTGCGCCTGGGCGGCCTTCACATCGCCCTTGACCAGAGCCTCGCGCAAGGCCCGCAGGCTGGTGCGCACGCGGCTGCGGCTGGCGCGGTTCACTTCGGTGCGGGTTTCGGTCTGCCGGGCGCGCTTCAGCGACGATACATGGTTTGCCATTCGTTTTCCTTGATCTTTGTCCCAAAATTCAGTCCGGCCTTCAGGGGGCCTGAAATAAGAGGTAATCTTGCGCTTATAGAATGCAATTCAACCCGCATCCCTCGCAATTTCTTAGTCTACGGGAAATCGGGCCGCGGGTCAATGCGTCAGCGCGGCAGGGCACTCCAGGCTCTCCCGCTCCTCTTTATGGTTTCTTTTTGTCGTGTTGGCAATAATGGACTATGTATATTCGTCTTGACCGGGCGCATCGCGCGCTCCCTGTAATTCTCGGTGTGGTCACGCTGGCCAGCGTTGGGGTGCTTATCGTGTGGGACGCTTTTCCCCAACTCTTTCCAGCCAATGCGCATGACGTTCTTGCCGCATTTCCGCTGGCCATGATCGCGGTTGCTTACCTCGTCTATCAGTCCGCGCATCGTCCTGCGCGCCTTGAAGCCGTCAAGGCGGTCCTGCTGGCGGTAGCATTTCTCTTCTGGGCCGCCAATCAATTCTGGCCCAGCCTTCGTCAGGCGACACTCTTCAACGACATTGCCATCGCGCTCTTCGTCCTCGATGTGTTTTTAGTCATGGCAGGATGGCCGGCTACATCCCCGGACGAGTCCTTTGCCGAGACCTGCGCAGAGTATCCTGCAAAAAGGAAGATTTAAGCGCGTGAGCACCGCCGTACGGCCAAAGGTATCCGCCAAGTCACGCTTTTCTTGAAATATCCTTGACTCCCTCATTGACTCCCGGCCCCATCGGCGCTACTCTCTAGCCCAGATACCGAATACTGACACCACATTTGGTAGCCTACTCCAACCCGCCGCTTTCACCCGCAGCCCAGAGCTTCGGCTCCCTCCTGTGCCGTGTTCAGCTGTTATCCCCACCTTCAGCCGCTTGCCCTCAGCCCGTCTATCGAGCTGCCGGCCTGTCTCGCGCCTTGTCCAATCTGTCTAACCCCCTTGGAGGCCATCGAACCCATTGAAGATCGCTTTGGAGATCACGCCCAACCTCGAGCCCCTCTTCGGGACTCGCGATGAAAACCTCCGCCTCATGGAAGACTCGCTCGGCGTGCGCATCGATCTGCGCTCCGACGCCGTCCATGTCACTGGCTCCGAAACCGCCGTCGAGCGCGTCCGCCAGATCTTCGCCGACTTCGAGGCGCTGCGCCGCCAGGGCGTCAATCCCCACAATGGAGAACTGAACGCCCTCCTGCGCCTGGTCGTCGCCGATCCCTCCGTCACCCTGCGTTCGCTCTCTGACAGCGGCAAGCAGCGCTCCGCCGGCGTCAAGCGCACCGTCCAGCCCCGCTCCATCAACCAGCGCAAGTACGTCGAGGCCATCGAGCAGAACGACATGGTCTTCGGCGTCGGCCCCGCCGGCACCGGCAAAACTTATCTCGCCGTGGCCATGGCCGTCTCCGCCCTCAACGCCAAAAAAGTCAGCCGCATCGTTCTCGTCCGTCCCGCGGTCGAGGCCGGCGAGCGCCTCGGCTTCCTCCCCGGAACCCTCCAGGAAAAAGTCGATCCCTACCTGCGTCCGCTCTACGACGCCCTCTACGACCTCCTCGATCCCGAAAAAGTCGACAAGCTCTTCGAGCGCAACGTCATCGAGGTCGCCCCCCTGGCCTTCATGCGCGGACGCACCCTCAACGACGCCTTCATCATCATGGACGAGGCCCAGAACACCACCATCGAGCAGATGAAGATGTTCCTCACCCGCATGGGCAACAACTCCAAGTCGGTCATCACCGGCGACATCACCCAGATTGACCTGCCCAACCCGCGCAAGTCCGGCCTCTTGGACGCCATCAACATCCTCGACGGCGTCGAGGGCATCCACTTCTGCCACTTCGAGGAGTGCGACGTCGTCCGCCACGCCCTCGTCCAGCGCATCGTGAGAGCCTACGAGTCCTCCAAGCCGCAACAACAGGAACTGCCCCTGGCCCTCGGTGACGCCATCGATGTCGAAGTCGAAAGTCGCGAGAATCATCCGCAGCCGTCGCATCCCGCCAAGCCGCAGTAGATTCTGCTGTACGGCTCTGACTCTAACAGCACAAACGATTCTCCTGGAAGCCCTGGTTGTGAGAAGCGGGAACCGTGAACCTCCGGCACTCGTATCCCTACCAATCGCAACACGAGGAGATTATGGACAAAATTCAGAGGGAACTGCGCCTGCTCAAGATCTATGCACTGGTTTCAACCGTTCTGTTTGCCGCCTTGCTCTGTCTAGCGGCAAAGGGCCCCAGCAAAAAGGTCAAGTTTGACGAGATCGACGCTGAACGAGTCAACATTATCGAACCCGACGGAAAGGTACGGCTGACTCTGGCGAACCGCGAGCGCATGCCTGGCGGGCAGTTGGCAGGGGTCGAGTTAACCGCACGTGAAGGGAATCGGACGTTAGGGAAGGATAGCACAGCCACTGCGGGGATTATCTTCTTCAACGACATGGGAGATGAATGCGGCGGTCTCATTTACGGAAGCAAGATGGTGGATGGGAAGCCGGTGGCATTCGCTCATTTCAGTTTTGATCACTACGATCAAAATGAGGCGATTGCCCTCTCGCACGGGGAGGGAGGCGGCACAAACGGGTCGGGATTGGAAGTGTGGGATGCAGGCCTCCCAATCACCGCGGAGGCGGTACAACAATACAATGCCGCCATGCAAATGAAAGACGGTCCGGAAAAGGATGCTGCTCTGAAGAAGCTCTCGAGCGAGCATGCAGCTGAATTCAAATTCACGCCACGGTTGTTCGTGGGGCATTTGGCAGAGAACAACGCAGCCGCGGTGATTCTCATGGATGCTCAATCAAGGCCGCGCATTCGCATGGTCGTGGATGCATCCAACAAACCCTCCCTGCAGTTTCTTGACGAGCATGGCAAGGTGACGCAAAGCCTGCCGGGTAATGGCGGAAGCGCAGACCATCCGACGCCCTAACCACAAGAGCCGGGTGCCCGATCCTTCGCGTACTTTGCGAAGGGTGGGAAACCACGAACCCCATGGCGCGAAGCGCGCCCGCCGCACCGCAGGTGCCGCGAAGCGCCTCCGCCTGGACGGCCAGTCCCGCACCGCAGGTGGTGCAGATTAATTCCTCATTTCGTGCACAATCATCCTTAGGAGCTTTCCCTCCAATCGTCCCGGTATCGCCTCTCGCGTCGCCTTGCATCCCAAAAGCGGTCAACAGACGCCAAAAAGTCCCGTAACTCCTTATCCTGGACGACTTTGCAGGGAACTCCTTTGTTTTGACGATTTTACAGCGCAACCCTGTCTGTAACCTCAAGAAAACAAGGATTTTGCTCCCAAAGTATGGGTGGGGGTATCCGATGGTCCAGCCGGGTGCCTGTAGGAGGTCAAGAGGTTGTACCGACATCGGAGCGGCTGATGGGCGGCTTGTAGTTGAGGCTACCATGGGGTCTTTCATAGTTGTAGTAGTTGTTCCAGGGCGACAGGTGCTGATCTCTTTCTTCTGAGTCATACCAGTGTTTTGCATAGGCCCATTCGCGCAGGGCGGTCTGGATGAAGCGCTCGGCCTTGCCGTTGGTTCTGGGCGTGTAGGGTCTTGTTCTGCGGTGTTTGATCTGCCTCTGTTGGCAGGCGGCGCGG
>Ga0326727_10006389_pt1 | contig 32398 bp, 23 predicted proteins | sample MB2enrmetagenome_FD_207643 | JGI IMG/M metagenome (GOLD analysis project Ga0326727, IMG submission 207643) | Lab enriched peat soil microbial communities from McLean, Ithaca, NY, United States - MB29MY | ecosystem: Environmental > Terrestrial > Soil > Wetlands > Peat | place: USA: New York...
CATGGCCGGGGTGGTGCAAACCTTGCAAACGGGCCTGCCACGGTTGGCTGCGGACCAAGACCGGGTGCGGAGCATCTGTGCATGGCCCTGGATTGTTAGTCTCAGCTTGAACGCGAACTAGAATTAGGCTTCTTCACGCAGTCCTTTGCCCCGTTCCACCCACGCCAGGTCAACAGCGATCTCTCCATCGGAACGGAATGGCTTGGGACTCGTGCCGCGAATTGTCGTGCAGACCTGCGCTCACCAAAACTATCATCCGGCCGCGCTTAGTGGTTCCTGGTGGATTAGCAATGCTTTCCGAGGCCCCCAAAGCACCCATTTCCGGGCGCCCTGTCGGCCGCGTTTCTCGTTCACCTGCTGCTATCTCAGCGCTTATTGGCATGAAAAAAGTTCTAAAAAGTGCTAAAGAACACTTGCACACTATACGATAGTATGCAAAAGTGTCAATACATACCTGAACGGTATTTGCCGCCTCTGGCCGGAAACAGCCAGATCGAGCATGTCAAACGTGCGTGTGAATTGGATAAAGCTAGGTTGGGCCAGTCGGCTAAAACCTACTCGGCTAACCGGTGGCGCGTGCACGAATCCCAACTCAGGGGGGCTATTATCGACCACATCTCGGGTCGCAAGCGGGTTTTTCTCAAGTTTGCTCAGCCGGGCGGCGGCACCCTTCTCCCAAACCACCTTCAGGCCAACGTCTCGCTGTTCGAGGACCTCGACATCTATGTCGAAATGGTCCTCATGCACAACGAAATCATCATCATTAACGCGCACGACCACACACCAAACGTGCCCCGTCTTCCACAATGAATGCTCCGAAACCAAAGGAATCGCTCGCCGGGCAGACCTGCCCTTGCTGCCAGCAAGGCCACTTCGCCCTTGTCCAGATCGACTACACCGAGCCGGTCGCCGACGATAACCCCATCACCGTCCCCGGTGTCTGGGTTGAGCGTTGCGACCATTGCGGAGAAATCGTCTTCCCGGGAGAAACCACCCGCTTCATCGAGGCCGCTGTCGCCGAACAAACCGAGCAGCTAACCCCGCGCGAGCTCGAACGCATCCGCGAGGACCTCGGCGTCGCCACCCAGGACGAGATGAGCGAAATTCTCGGCCTCGGCCTCAAGACATTCCACAAGTGGGAAAGCGGACGGCAATTTCCCACCCGCTCCATGTCCTACTACATCCGCGTCCTCGCCGACGTCCCCGGCGCCTTCGACTTTCTCCGCCGCCGCGCTTGGCGTGCGAAGAACCGCGTCACTACCCCTCCCGTGGAATCCGATTTCGCCGCCATGTTTCCGGATCTCGCCGCCAACCCGCCCGCGTCACCGAGGATCGCGAACCCGCGCTCCCAATCACCGCGCATCAATCCCGCGCGCGGCCTGACCCGCGTCGTCTTCTCTTTCAAATGAAACCCTTTTGGACCACGTTTTACTCCTACAAAGGCGGCGTTGGTCGCTCTCTGGCCCTCGCCAATACCGCCGCACTCCTCGTCAAACGAGGACGGCGGGTAGTGCTCATTGACTTCGACCTCGAAGCCCCCGGCCTCGACTCCTTCGAGGAGTTCAAGTCCGTCGCGGGCAAGCCCGGTGTCGTCGAGTACGTCTCTGAGTTCAAAGAAACCCAACGCGCTCCGGACATTACTCGCTTCGTCCACCCCTGCGAGCTCCCTGGTCCGCTCCGGGGTCAGCTCTGGATCATGCCCGCCGGCAAAAAAGACGCCTACTACAACTCCTGCCGCGCCAAACTCAGTTGGGCTGACCTGTACGAAAACCACCACGGCGAGCAGTTCGTCGAAAACTGGAAAGCGGCCATCGAGAACCGCTATCACCCGGACCACGTCTTCGTGGACTCCCGTACCGGCCTGACCGACGTCGGCGGCATCTGCACCCTCCATCTGCCCGACCTGGTCGTCATGCTCTTCGGCCTCAACGAACAGAACGTCAAGGGCGTCGCCGCCGTCGCCAAGACCATTCGCGAGTCGGAGATTACCCGCGTGCCGCAAATCCACTACGTCGCATCCCCGCTCCCGAATATGCCGCGAGTCAAGGGCGGACCTCTGGATACTCGCTTGGCCGAAGCCTCCACCGAACTCGGTACCAAGATTGAGTCCTCCCTTCGCTACCAGCCTTTCGCCGCGTTGAGCGAGCACCTTTTCGCCCTCGATCCCTTGCTGGACGACAACCCCCTCGTCCAAAATTACAACGACCTCCTCAACCGCCTCATCGAGTACAACCGCAACGGCCTCGATTTCCTCATCCGCCAAACTAAAACCGCCATCGCCGAGGGCGACATCCCAGATCGCCTTAACACCATTCTCCAGGAAGAATACCCCGACCGCCCCGAGGCGCTCATGGCCCGGGCCTCCCTCCGGCAGGCCGCAGGCGATTTCCCAGGCGCTACCGCCCTGGCCCGCCAGACCCTCGAACTCGACCCAACCTTCACCGAGGCGTTCGATTGGCTGCTGCGGCAGTACAAAAAGGAAGCCAACTTTTCTGCCGCCTTCGATCTTTGCAATTCAATCCTGGCCGCTGCCGAGCGGCTCGACCCGGCAACCCTGGCCTCCATCCACCAACAGCGGGGCGAAGTCGCGATGGCTGCCGGTCACTACGAGGAAGCCTCCTCCTCCTTCGCCTTCAACCTCTCGCGCGAAGCCGAAAGCAGCTCGCCCGATCCAACAACCTTCATCGTTCACTCCTTCAACCACCTCGAGTCCCTCCGGCGCCTCGTCCGTAAGTCCAGCCCCGACCTCTGGCGCCCCATGGTCGATCTCTTCGACAAGAGTGGAGAAACAGCCTCCGCACCCCTCATTTTGCAGGCCAACCGCTTCCAGGCGATCCACATCGCTTTCGCTATGGTCGGCGATGCCAACCGCGCCCGCGAGGCCCTCACCAAAGCACGCATGGCCGCCGAGCTCCTCGGCCTCGCCGAAGACATCTTCACCGTCAAGACCTACACCAACGTCCCCGTTAAAGACTTTCTCGCCATCAACGACGAAATGCTCGCCACCCTCGACAAAGGCCAGCTCTGGGACGGGATGCCTCTCCCGACGCTGGAGAAGCCAGAGGTCTCGCAGCCCACATCTCAATAATTCACTAACGCACCAACACACCAATCAAAATGCACTGGAAACTTTTCGCTACTATCGTTGCCGCCGCGGTCGTCGCCTATCTCATCATCCGCTGGCTCCGCTCCTGCCTCGATGCACCCAGGCTCTCAATCTCCACGCCGAGGCGCGAGATCGGCTTCGCCGCCATGATGAAGAGCCCCTCACCAGCGTAGCCATCCCCAAACCCCGCGCCACGCCACCAGTACATATATATAGGTCCCATCCTTCCCATTCCTCCCATTCATGGAAAACCTCGCCCAATTCGAAGCTGACCTCTGGGAAGCCGCCGACAATCTCCGCGCCAACTCCAAGCTCACCTCCAGCGACTACTTCATGCCCGTCCTGGGCGTCATCTTCCTCCGCCACGCTGCCAACCGCTTCGACGCCGCCGCAAAGCAGATCGCCGACGACCAGGCCGCCGGTCGCATGCCGAAACGGAAGGTTCAGGCCGCCGATTACATCCGCCGCCGCGCCCTTTGGCTACCCGAAACGGCTCGCTACGATTACATCATGGAAAAGGCCAGTGTGGATCCCGCCGGCCTGCCGAAGTTGGTCACCGAGGCCATGAACGCCATCGAGACCGACTTCGAGCCGCTCCAGGGCGTCCTGCCCAAAGATTACGGTATCTTCGAACCCAAGGTGCTCGAAGACCTCATGCGTCTGTTCAATAGTGAGCAGGTCAAACACGCCACCGGCGACGTCTTCGGCCGTATATACGAGTATTTCCTCGCCAAGTTCTCCATTCAGAAGGCCCACGACAACGGCGAGTTCTTCACCCCCTCCTCCTTGGTTCAGACTATCGTCAACGTCATCGAGCCCGACCACGGCATCGTCTTCGACCCCGCCATCGGCTCCGCCGGCATGGCCGTCCAGTCCAGCCACTTTATCGAAGACCACGGCGGCGACACCTCCCGCCAGGTCGTCATCTATGGCCAGGAGAAAAACCGCGACACCATCCGCATCGCCAAGATGAACCTTGCCGTCCACGGCCTGGAGGGCAAGATTGCCGAGGCCATCACTTACTACCAGGACGAGCACAACCTGGTCGGCAAGTGCGACTTCGTCATGGCTAATCCGCCCTTCAACGTGGACCTCGTGGATGCCGAGCGCATCGCCAAAGACCCGCGCCTCCCGTTTGGTCTGCCCGGCGTGAACAAGGGCAAAAAGGTCTCCAGCGGTAACTACCTCTGGATTTCCTATTTTTGGAGCTACTTAAACAACAAAGGCCGGGCTGGCTTCGTTATGTCCTCCCAGGCCTCCAGCGCCGGCAATGACGAAAGAGAAGTCCGTAAAAAGATCATCGAAACCGGCGACGTGGACGTCATGATTTCCATTCGTGGCGGCTTCTTTTACACCCGCACCGTTCCGTGCGAACTTTGGCACTTCGACCGCAATAAACCCGCAGAACGCAAAGACAAGGTCCTGATGCTCGACGCCCGGAACATCGGCCAGCTCATGAAAGGCTCGCGCAAGGTTTATGAATTCACCCGCGAGCAGTTGCACGACATCGCCGCCATCGTCTGGCTCTATCGCGGCCAGCGCGACCGCTTCCTCGCCCTGGTCAAAGACTACTTCGCGCGCCTCTCCGCCGAGTCTGCTGCCATCCCTACCAAACTGGAAGCCTTCGACCAGTCCCTTGCGTCGCTACAGTCCGTTTTCGCCCCTGTGGAAAAGTCCAAGGAACTCGCCGACACATTCGCGGAGCTGCGCGACGCCGCTAAGCCCTACGCTGCCGACCGCACCCGCCTCTTGGACGACCTCGCCGCGTTCACCAAAAGCACAGCCAAATCACCCCCGGCTACCAAGGAAAAACAGCACGCGGCTCGCAAGGCATTCGATCCCATCGGCGAGCGCATCAAAGGCATCATCAAACAGGTGGACCTGCTGTACAAGCTCGCCGCCCGCACTGCTGCCGCAGCCAACGAACTCGCGAAGGACGAGGCCTTCGCCGCGGTCTACGACCGCCGCGCCGCGGGGAAGGCGATTAAACAGCTTGAAGAGGAACGTAAGGCCGCAGTCGAACAACTCAAACGCGGGGCCTATTTTCACCGCCACGTGATCTGGCTTCAGGACCGCTTCCCCGACGCAGAAATCCAAACGGTTCCTGGCCTAGTCAAGGTCGTCACTAGGAAAGACATCGAAAGCGCTGACTACAGCCTCACGCCTGGCCGCTTCGTCGGGGTTGCCCCAGCGGAAGTGGACGAGGATTTCGATTTCGAGCAAGCCATCAGTGACACCCACACTGAACTGGCCGCCCTGAACAAGGAGGCCATAGCCCTAGCCAAAACGATCCAACAGAACTTCGAGGAGCTCGGGGTATGAAATGGAAGACCGTCCCCCTCGACGAAATTACCCACGTCGTAACCAAGGGAACGACTCCCACGACAATGGGCAGGCAGTTCACCAGTTCCGGCATCAACTTCATTAAGGCCGAGGCACTCAACGGTGACTCGAGCATAGATTCACAAAGCTTCGCCTTTATCGATGAGGCGACGCATGAGGCCCTGGCACGGTCCAAACTTGAACCGGATGACGTTTTGCTCACGATCGCCGGCGCGCAGGTCGGCAGGTGCGGTTTTCTGAGGCCCGAACACACCCCTGCCAACACCAACCAAGCCGTCGGCATCGTCCGGGTGGACAACAAGAAGGCCAATCCACGCTTCGTGTATTATTTCTTCAAACTACCCGCCACATTCTCCATCTGTCAGAGCTTGGGCGCGGCACAGGCCGCGCAACCAAACGTAACACTAACCGCACTCCGGGCGTTTCAAATCCCGTACCCGAAAGTAGAGGAGCAAGACGAAATCGCCGGCATCCTCTCATCTTACGATGAGCTCATAGAAAATAACCGTCGCCGCATGGCACTCCTCGAAAACGCGGCCCGACTGCTCTATCAGGAGTGGTTCGTCAGCCTCCGCTTTCCCGGCCGCGAACACACCACCGTGACCAACGGAATCCCGGCAGGCTGGCAACGCGTGCCGACACCTGAAGCAATCGACATAAACCCGACGACCAAGCTGTCGGACGAGCAAGAGCACTGGTATGTGGAAATGGCCGATCTGCCGACGGATTCGATGGTGATTCAGAATGCAATTAGACGCGATGGTCGCAGCGGCAGCAAATTTCGGAACGGCGACACCCTTCTCGCGCGGATCACCCCATGCCTGGAGAACGGAAAAACTGGCTTCGTCAACTTCATGGCGGATGGCGAAGCAGGCCGGGGCTCAACCGAATTTATCGTGCTGCGTTCAAAGTGCGTAACGCCTGAGTTCGTTTACTGCCTCGCCCGCACCTACACCTTCCGCGAGAACGCGGTCAAAAGCATGGTTGGTTCGTCGGGTCGGCAGCGTGTTCAAGAAAGCTGCTTCGAGAAATTCATGGTTTGGATTCCGCCGCATTCACTGCTCAACCTATTCAGCGAGTTTGCCGAACCAGTGTTTCATCAACTCAAAGTGCTCCACGGTCAAAACCAGAAACTCCGCGCCGCCCGAGACTTGCTCCTGCCACGGCTGATGAGTGGAGAGATTGCCGTTTGACCAGGATGAAAGGATAACAAAATGAAAGACAAGAAAGCGCCGAAATCCATCGCGACCATCAACTTCAAAGGTGGTGTCGGCAAAACCACCTGCACGTGGTGTCTGGGTGACCTGCTCTCCACCTTCGGCCAGTCCAACGTCCTCCTGTTCGACCTCGACGCGCAAATGTCCCTCACCCAGGCCATCACCCTGAATGAGGACGGCTCGCTGTTTCCAAAGTTCCAAACCTGGGCCGAAAAGTCCTACAAAAAGAAAAAGACTATCTTCCACGCCATCGAGGAGTACACAGGTGGCAACGGCAAATTTGAGTTTGGGGCGAACTTCGAATTCATCTACCAGATCACTGACCGCTACCACTTCGTCCCCTCCGTCGAGGACCTCTACTGGCTGGCCCTGGACGTCATCCCGCGCGAGCGGATGCAGACCTTCATGCGCGCTCTCCTGTCCAAGATCACTTGGTCAACCAACGTGCCGGCCTACGACTACGCCCTCTTCGATTGCCCCCCGTCCTTCACCCTACTGTCCTATTCCGTCCTGTCGGTGTGCGACATGATCCTCATCCCGATCAACCCCGATTTCTACGCGGCCAAGGGCGTGCCCCTCATCCTCAACATGCTCCACATGCAGATTGAGCCGCTCCCTGTGCCGAAGATCGGAGTCTTCATGAACAAGGCTAAACCCTACGGCGGCGGCATGACTAAGGAGTCACGGTTCTATTGGGACTCGGTCAAAAGCGTCTGCGACCAGGTCTCCAAGAAGACCGGCATCAATATCCGGTGCTTCGAAAGCCCCATCTACGACCGCGTAAAAATCAAGCGCGCGGTCACGACCGGTGGCGTCCCTACTGAGTTCGTTTACGATTTCAAACTGCTATGGACCAATATCGAAAGATTCATCAATGAATAGCGAGTTTCCCCCACCGGGCGAGGAGGTAAAGCGCCTCGCCAACGAGATCGAAGCGCTCCGTGGCGACATGCAAACGGCGTTCAGAAAACTGGCCCAGATGGAGAAGCGTCTGCGGTCAGTCTTCCCGAGTCTCCCCAAGCGGCCGAAATCCCTCCCGAGCCAGCAGCGGCCGGCATCCAGCAAGTCAGACGCACAGCTTCAAGCGGATTTTCAAACCATCTTGAAGGCGGTCGAGGAATCAGGCCCACCGGGTTTCGATTCCGCCATCTCGGCGCTGCCCCAGGAAGACATCATCGCCCTCGCTGTCGAGCTCGGCGTCGGCCAGCCCAAACGCACCAGCCTCAACAAAGCGATTGACGGCATCCGCAAGCGCGTTCAGGAACGCCGGCTGTTGGGCCACACCGGTCACGAGAAACCCTGACCTACTCCTTCCGGGGGACTAGGCCACCTATGAAATTCCACTATTATGATTTAGGCCATCTGTCCGGTGGAGAAACCGTTGTCGTTACGATCTCGGGCAACGCGATGAACGTGCGCCTGATGGACAGCTCCAACTACGAGAGCTACCGTTCCGGCCGCAGCCACCGTTACTTTGGAGGCCTGGCTGAAAGGTCTCCAGTTCGGCTTGGCGTTCCTCACTCCGGCCACTGGTACGTCACCCTCGACTTCGAGGGTCTCCAGGGGTCAGCCCGCTTCTCTGTCCGGGTTCAACAGCCAGAGCGGCCGCTACCCCCGCTTAAAGAGCAGCCCCTTTCCTCTGTCCCCTCGCTGGTTCGCCCCCCCGACCATGCACCGCCACCGCCAAACGAACCCGACGGCCGCGACTTCGACGTTTTCATTTCCCACGCCTCGGAGGACAAGGAAGCCGTCGTTCGCCCACTCGCCGAGGCGCTCCGCGCCGGCGGCCTGGAAGTTTGGTACGACGAGTTCGAACTGAGAATCGGCGACAGCCTCCGCCGGAAGATTGATTCAGGCCTCGCCCGCAGCTGCTTCGGTGTCGTCGTATTGTCGCAGGACTTCTTTCGCGAGGGCTGGACCAATTATGAGCTCGACGGCCTGGTAACTCGCGCCGTCTCCGGCGAGCAAGTCCTGCTGCCTATCTGGCACAACATAACCAAGCAGCAATTAATTGACTATAGTCCCTCGCTCGCCGACAAACTGGCACGTAGCACCGCTACCCACACCGTGGAAGAAATCGCCGCTGAAATCATTGATGTGATAAAGAACGCAACAGTTGAACAAATACTATGAACGACCTCGAGAACTTTAAGGCCATCCTCGACCAATACTTCGGGGCAGGATCTGCCAGGTTCGACACCAGAACCGGTGTGACAAACAAGATAATCGGCGCACTCAACCGCACCAACTTCGCCAAATTCCGCACCTCATTTCTAAGCAAATTCCGCCGCCTAGCCGCCCGCTATCCCGCTGGGAATGCCAACCGAACGCCCCTTGTGGACCGGCTAAATGAGATGGCCAGCGAATCCAAGTGGGACGGAGTCTACGCGGAAATGGTCACCTTTGACTACCTGAATTCAGACCGGGACTGGCTCACGGCACCCATCGAACTGTCAAGAACCGTGCCCGCGGCCAATACTCTCGCCGGTGCCCTCGGAGGCCAAAATACAAACTACGACGGCTTCTACACCGACTTCGACGTCTCCTTTGACGTCAAGGTCCTCGGCGACAAATCACGGGACATCCTTAATGGCTTGATCGCCGAGGCGAAAACCGCCCTTGGCCTCACGAATGTCGAGATAACTCCTGAATACCCTCTCGACATGGATTTCCTGCCATTCCAGCAGAACAGGCGAGCCCTCCTCGCCGAGCTCCAGGCCGCGCTCAACCCCACCACGAAACCTGCCACGCTCAGAAGCGCAGTCCTCCAGCAACTGAATTATCGACTCCTCTGGGGTGCCGGCGTGCTTACGTCGGTAAGCACCTATGACCCGTTCCTCCACGCCGCCAACCACCATCGGCTCCTTTTTAAGTACGCGAAGAAGTTCTCACGGACTCAACCCACTCTTATTGTTTCTGTGCTCTTTCCGTGGTTCAGCGAAACAGCGACCACAAACCCTTGGTCCAACGAAGCCTTCTTCCGCTCGTTCTGCAGACGTTTCTTTTGCGAATACGCAAACGACACCAACCCAGCCAGCACTTTGCTGCCAAGTTATCAAGGTAACGAGACCTTGGCACAGGTGACTCGGAGCCTAGCTGGCGTCCTGTTCCTGGAGGACAACTCAATCACGGCGCCCAACCCGCTCGTTCACAACATAAAGGCATTTGCCTACTTGAACCCCAACGCTACACACAAAATCAGTGGACACTTCCGAGAGCATTTGTCGGCACTCGGCTTCCTTATAGACGATTTCCAGCACGACAACTATTGAGAACCCCGCCACTCCGTGATCACCGACATTAACAGCGAAGACCGGTTGGTCCAAAAAACCTTCGCGGACCACCTGCACGATGTCCTTGGCTGGGAAAGCATTTATGCTTTTAACGACGAAACGTTCGGCCCGACCGGCACCCTCGGTCGCGCCAGCGAGCGCGAAGTCATTCTAGTCCGCGACCTCCGTGCCGCCCTGAAGCGCCTCAATCCGGCCCTGCCCGAATCAGCGCGCGAGCAGGCCATCGAGAAACTGACCCGGGTGGACTTCGCCCGCTCGCTCATCCAGCACAACCGCGAGTATTACGACTTCATCCGCAACGGCGTCCCGGTCGAATGGCGCGATGCTGGCGGCGAAACCAAATACGCCCGCGCCCAGGTTATAGACTTCCAGAACCGCATTGCCGCGGACGGCACTCCCAATAACCGCTTCCTTGCCGTCCGGGAACTCAAAATTCAAGGCCTGCGCGTCCCCCACTACAACCGCCGGGCCGATCTCGTCTGTTTCGTCAACGGCCTGCCGCTGGTGTTCATCGAACTCAAAGCCGTCTATCTGAACATGCAGGCCGGTTTCGACAACAACCTGACTGACTACCTCAGCGAAACCAGCATCAATCACGCGTTCCATCACAACGCTTTCCTCGTCGTCAGCAATGGCGACCGCGCCCGCTACGGCTCCATCACCAGCAAGTGGGAGCATTTCACCGAATGGAAGCGGAACGACGAAAAGGACAAGGGCCGCGTGGAAGCCCAGGTCCTGCTCGACGGCATGCTCGCCAAAGACCGGCTCCTCGACCTGGTCGAGAACTTTGTCCTCTTCGACGACAGCAAGCCCGGCGGCACCCGCAAAGTCGTCGCCCGCAACCACCAGGTCCTCGGCGTCAACAACGCCGTCGCCTCCATGGAATACCAGCAGCGGCTCAAGGAGGAAATCCCGCCCGACCGCCGTCTGAAATACCGCGTCGTCGAACTCCGCCGCGAGGACGTAAGCCAGGCGCCCCAGCCCGAACTGAAGATCCCCCTCGCCAGTCCGACGGGAGAGGGGTCAGCGGTGAGGGCGCCGGAGGAGGAACACCTCGGCAAACTCGCGATCATCGAGCGCGCCCACCCGGACCTTGGCCGCCTCGGTGTCTTCTGGCACACCCAGGGCAGCGGCAAATCCTACTCCATGGTCATGTTCGCCGAGAAGGTCCGCCGCCACATCCGCGGCAACTTCACCTTCGTCATCGCGACCGACCGAGAAGACCTGGACGACCAGATTTTCCGCACCTTTGTCGGTTGCGGCATCGCGGACGAGAAAACACCGCGCGCCCGCTCCGGCAAGGAGCTGAAGGAACTGCTCAAGCAAAATCACCGGTTCATCTTCTGCCTCATCCACAAGTTCAACCAGGACGTGGACCCGGACGAACCTTACAGCACCCGCGACGACATCATCGTCATTTCGGATGAGGCCCACCGGACCCAGGCCGGCAAATTCGCCCGCAACATGCGCCTGGCGCTGCCCAATGCCTCATTCCTTGGCTTCACGGGGACACCACTTTTCAAGTATGACCACCTGACCAGGCGCATCTTCGGCGGCTACGTCTCGCGCTACGATTTCAAACGGTCGGAGGAAGACAATTCCACCGTCAAGCTGGTGTACGAAAATCGCGGTGAGAAACTCGGCATCGCCCGGTTCGATTTGAACGACCGCATTGCCGAAGCCATCGCCCGGGCCGAACTCGACCCGGACAAAGAAGCCCTGCTGGAGCGGCTCCTCGGTCAGGACTATGAAGTCATCACCGCCGGCGACCGCCTCGACAAGCTCGCCGCGGATTTCGTCGAACACTGCGCCACCCGCTGGCAGTGCGGCAAATCCATGATGGTCTGCATCGACAAAGTCACCTGCGCCCGCATGCACCAGCGCATCATCCCGCTCTGGAAAGCGAAACTGGCCAAGGTCCGGGGCTATGCGCTTTTGAAAGAAGATGCGCTGAGCCGCGCCGTCGAGGAAAGCCGCCGCGAGGCCCTGACCCGCGAAATCGAGTGGCTCCGCGGCCAAGCCCAGTGGCTGGAGTCCACGATCATTGAGATCATCATCAGCGAGGCGCAAAACGAGGTCCGCGATTTCGCCAAATGGGACTTCGACATTATCCCCCACCGCGTTGTCATGAAGAACGGCTTCCAGACCCCGGACGGGAAGCGGTTAAACGTGGAGGATGCCTTCAAAGAGCCCAATCATCCGTTCCGCGTCGCCATCGTCTGCGCCATGTGGCTTACCGGCTTCGATGTCGAGTGCCTGCAAACGCTCTACATTGACAAGCCGATGAAGGCCCACACCCTCATGCAGGCCATCGCCCGCGCCAACCGCGTCTATCCCGGCAAAACGGAGGGCTTGATCGTGGACTACAACGGCATGCTCAAAAGCCTCCGCGAAGCTCTCGCCCAATATGCTCTGGGCGATGAGGACGGCCAACCCGGCGGCGGGGACCGCGGTGGGGTCGTAACGCCCATCGAGGATTACCTGGCCGCATTCCTTCAGGCCCTAGAAGCCGCCGAGAATCACCTCAAAAAACTCGGCTTCGACCCGGCTCGCCTCATTGGGGCGAGAGGCTTTCAGCGCACCGCCGCGCTCCGCGACGCCGTGGACGCCCTATACACTACCGACGAAGCCAAGCGCCGCTTCGAGATCATGGCCCGGGAGGTCTTTTCACGCTTCAAAGCCCTCCTCATGGAGCCGTCGGCGCTCCGGTACGGCGTGCGCCACGACGACATCGAAACCATTTACAAGAAACTGCAGGAGCGGCGCGACACCGCCGACGTGACCGAGGTCCTCAAGGAGCTTCAGGAGATTGTCAGCGCAGCCATCCGCGCCCAAGAACCGGGCGACGACCAGATGGATTCCAAGCTCTTCGACATGAGCCGGATCGACTTCGCGAAGCTGCGCGACGAGTTCGCCAAAAAGGTGAAGCGCAAAGCCGCCGCCCTCCAGGACATCCGCGACGTGGTCGAAAAGAAGCTGGCCCAGATGCTCGCACAAAACCCGCAGCGGATGGACTTCTACAAAAAGTACCAGGAGATCATCGCCGACTACAACCGCGAGAAGGACCGCGTCACCATCGAAGAAACCTTCGGCAGGCTGGTGGATTTCGCCGCCGGCTTGGACGCCGCGCAGAAGCAGGCCGCCGAGGAAGGCCTCAGCCAGGACGAATTCGCCCTGTTCCAGATGCTTTTCAAAGACACTATCAGCAAAGCCGACCGCGAGCGCCTCAAGCTGGCCAGCCGGGACCTCCTGGCCGCCCTCATCGCGCACCTCCGGCCCATGCCCAACTGGACCAAGAACACCCAAACCCAGGCCGACGTGAAGATGTTCATCCTGGACAACCTCTACGCCTGCCTCCCGCGCCCGCCCTTCTCCGAAGAAGACACGGAGTCCCTGGCCGGTCGCGTCTACGACTTCGTCTGGCAGCGCAGCACCGCCGGCGCCATGTTCACCGCCGCCGCATGACCGGAACCCACCCTATGAGTGAAGACTTTTTCGCAAACAAGCCTCTCGGAACACTTGCCACAACTCAGGGCGAGTTCTTGGTGTTCAACATCACCGTCGGTCACCAGGAGCAGGTGGGCAAAGACCTTGGCAAGCCGCTGGATAAGTGCGACCCGACAGACTTCGCCAGGGCGATGATCAAATACACCTGCCAGCATGCCGAACCCCAGGCCAGCGACGCTGCATCTCCCGTGCCCGCACTTGCCACGCTGGAGGTTCAATCGTTCTCTGCGGAGGACATTGAGGCATTCGCCAAGTTTTACGTCGAGAACAACCAGTATCTCTACCGCAAATTCGAGTCGGAGAATCCCGACGGCCTCGGCGAGGTGGTTTACCCGAAGCAGGAGAAAGAATCATTCACCACATACCTGCACCGCGTTTCGGTCCTTCACGAAAAGGAGCAGATCGAAATCGGGCGCGACATGATGAAATCAATGGGTGTCGGGGCGTTCTCACCAACTCTCAGCCAACGAATTGAAAACATGGTGGGCATGGGTAGTGCCCTAAAGAGTTTCACGCAGGATTTCCAGGCCGAGTTTAACCTGCCGCAAGCCAAAATAATTTCGACGAATGTTCCAAACGCAAGACATCTCACAGAAGTAGTCTTGGAGACACGGAGACTGGAGAGGGAGGCCCATCTCGCTCCATTCAGAGAGCTAGGCTCAAAACTTGACCAGATTGCAGATCACTCAGCCAAATCCGTCGACTACATGGTTGAGACAAGCACAATTCAAACACAAATTGCCGCCACGCTCAAAACATCGGCGGACGAAACCAGTTGGTATTCCCGATGGAGTTTCAGGCTGAACTGGGTTGTCATCGGAATCTCGCTGCTCGCGCTCACCGTTCCTGTGTGCGTCACCTTCCACCTAGCCAATGGGGATCGCAAAGCCCAGGCAGCCCGCGACCAACAACTCACCAACGTAGTCGCCGCCCTGCATTCGGAGCTGGTCACTGTCGCGTCCGCTGTCTCCGCCCTACAAGCCTCCCAGCAAACACAAAACCTCGCCCTGGTTGACGCCATCCAGAAAAGCACGAAGGACAACTCCCCCCAACTTCAGCAGTTGATCCAGCTCCAGGAGCGTGTACTCAAGCAATCCGCCGACTCGGACGCGAAAAAGGACCAGCAGGCACAGCAGCTAACCACCACCTTGCAGCAGCTCTCCGCCACGCTCGCCACCCGCCCACCAGGCGCCAACCAACCAGGGTCCGCGACAAATACCACGCCAGCACGAAAATGAAGGAGCCACATCCTCCACCAGACTATGGAGTTCATTCAAAATTCTGGACCCGGAACCCGGCTCGAACAGCTTAATAAAGCGGCGGTCCAGGAAGCGGAGTCGGTCATCGCCGCCGTCGCCTACGTCACGGACATTCAAACCCTGATTGCCTCCTGCTGGAAACACCAGAAACCGCTGACCCTTTTCGCCCGTTACGATTACTCCGGCCCAGTGTCCGATGAGGCTCTCCAGTGGTTCCTCAGCAAAGCGGCACAATCGGCCAATTACCAAATGCTCATGGTCCCGGACATTTTTCACCCCAAGGTAATATGGTGGCGCGGCGTCGGCGCCTACATCGGCTCCGCCAATCTCACCAAGTCCGCCTGGGCCGGCAATGTCGAAGCTGGCATTTTCCTCAGCGAGGAGGATTTGGACGACAACGACATGCGCCCCGACCTTGAAGCCTTCTTCGCCCAGGTCCAAAGCCTGGCCCACCCCCTGACTGCGGAAGTCGCCAAAGAAATGGCCGATTCCGGTGCCGGCGGCTTCGGCGCTGCCCAGGCAAAGGCCGAAAACCAGTTCGAGAAAACCCGGCGCATTCCCCGCCAGTACTCGCTCGTCTCCATCACGAAGCACCCCGCCAGGGCAAAAAACCGGGCCGCGTTCCTCAAGGAATGGGCAGCGACACTCCAATACCTCCGCGACATAGGACACCGTGTATCCCTTCCCGAGAACCGGCCCGTCTGGGTCCCCGCCGATGCATCGCCGGGCGTGTTGGCCGACCAGTTCCTCCACGCCTTTTGCTACAACCAGGTCCGGGACGGTCAGAATTATCCCTACCGCGACCTGTTCAAAGCCAACTCCGGTAACAGAGAAACCGCCCTCCTGAAGGCAATAGATTGGTGGCGGGCACTGCCGGCGGCACCGAGTAACGAGGATATTCACATCAGGGAATGGGCGCCGGCGGTGAGAACCATGCTCTCATCCGAAAACCTCAAGGGCCTCAACGAAACCAGCTTTCAGGACCTCTGCCTCCGGGTCCACGCCGTCCGCGACCACGCCAAACGCGTCCGGTCAACAACGCTCGGCCTCCAGCAGGGCATGCATCACATGGTCCAGGACGACCGCATAAGGGTCTTTGCCAAATGGCTCCACGGCCAACGCTCGGAAGACAACAGCACGTGCTGCGCCGTCATCGACTTCGTTCTTCACGGCGGCTCGAAAGCCGAGTTGCCCGACCGCATCTTCCACGCCTGTTTCGAGGAGCCGAAAAAGATCGCGCACATGGGCGTCAGCGCCCTCGGGGAAATGGCGGGCTGGGCCATGCCCGATGATTTCCCCCCGCGCAACGGCAGAACCAGTAAAGCCCTCACCGCCCTCGGCTTTCCCGTCACCATCCACAGCGAGTAACTATGGACGATGCCCCCGAGCTGCTCGACCTCTTGCAGGACCAGAAGGCTCTCCTGCGACGCGTCCTCATCCCCGCGCGAGACCGCTTCGAACAAGCTGGCCAGAACATGGACATAGCCCTGTTCTTCCTCGCCCATGGCTGGAACGTCTGCGAAATGGCGAAGGCAGCCACTCTTCTGATGGAAGCGGGAGAGCCCTTCACGCTGCCGCTGCTCGCTCGCGCGGCTCTCGAAAGCACATTTAACCTCCTCGCCTCGGTCCGGCACAAACCATTCGCGCCTCAGAAAATCGCCTTCGAGTGGGAGGAGATGGCCGGCAAGCTCGAATTCTTCATCAATTCCGGTTCATGGGACCCCGGCAGAAAGCCCACGCCAGACCAATGCCGCCAGACGGCAGACCGAATCCGCAAGCATTACGCCGTCGATGCCAAGAGCTGGAAGCAAATCGAGCAAGTCGCTCAGAAGGCCGAGCTCACCCCATACTACGACGACGACTACCGATTCCTCAGCCTCCACGTGCATGCCAACCAGATCGGCATAATGAACACCGCTGTCGGCTTCCTCAGCCGCAAGGCTGGCATCGCCCTCGCAAACGCCCTGTTCATCACCACCAACGCCCTCGTTGGGGTCGCCGGCCTCAGCGCCCAATTCGCCCCAGAGCTCGCCACAGTTCAGTCGAGAATGGAAACCATCATGCAGCGGCCCGATCTGCTTCCCCCGTGGCCCAACGACCCAGCAACCTCTTAGTGTTATGCCCCCAAGAACAAAAGTAGAGGTGATTGACGGGAAGATGAAGGGAAAGATCTTCCTATTCGACGAGCACGATACCCTGGTGTTCGGCCGGGCCCGCGAATGCCACTGCTGCCTGCCTGACGATCGCCTTGTCTCTCGGCACCATTTCCTGTTGGAAGTTAGTCCTCCGCTGGCCCGGTTGCGGGACCTTGGGAGCCTGAACGGTACTTACGTCAACGGGAAGAAGTGTGGCGGGAGGAAGCCGGGCGAGGATGCGGAACAAGGAGGCAAACGCAGATACCCGGAGGTCGACTTGCACCACGGCGACGATGTGAAAGTCGGCGATACGGTTATGAGACTGACGACTGAAGGCGAAAAGCGTCCGCGTAACGTGGCCAGCGATGAACTGCGTGAGGAGGTCGCCCGTTTGTTGTTCGACCTGGACGAGAAAAGAAATGTTGAGGCTCGTAAACTCATTCAGCAGGCGATTGGCAACTACACCCTCCAAAAAGAAATCGGCCGTGGCGGATTTGGGGCTGTCTATTTGGGCAAGCGGGTTGGAACGGGACAGGTCATCGCGATTAAGGTCATGCTCTCGCGTGTTACGGTTGGGAAACCGATGCTGGCGAAGTTCCTCCGGGAGGTTGAGAGCACTGCCGGTTTGTCCCATCCGAATATCGTTCGCGTCCTGGATTTCGGATCGACCAAGGGAATATTTTTCCTGGTGATGGACTACTGCAACGGCGGGAGCGTTGATCAGTTAATCGAGGCACACGGGGGCAAATTGCCCCTTGATATCTGCAAACCCATCATGTTACACGCGCTGGACGGCCTGCAACACGCCCACGAGCGAGGTGTCGTCCACAGGGACGTGAAGCCGGGGAACTTGCTTCTGAGCTTTTCCAAGACCGAGGTTACAGGCAAGGTCGCGGATTTCGGGTTAGCCAAAGGGTTCGAGCGGGCGGGTTTCAGCGGCATGACGTTGACGGGGGCCAGCGGCGGGACCCCCTACTTTATGCCCAGGGAGCAGGTACTCAGTTTCAAGTATGTCAAGCCGACGAGTGATCTGTGGAGCGCCGCCGCAACATTCTACAATATGCTTACGGGGAAACTGCCCCGCGACTACCACGGCGGCAGAGATCCGCTGGAGATCGTGCTGAGGGAGCCGGCGGTGCCTATCCTGCGCCGGGATGCCGCGATACCGCCGGCGATCGCATCAGTTATTGATCGCGGGCTCTGTGACGACGTAGGAGGGCGGTACGGCAGCGCGAGGGAAATGCGGGAAGCTCTGGAACGCGCCATTGGTGGAAACTGAGGTGGATGTATGGATTACTTAACTGACCCTGAGATACCGGCGGTGTGGCGAGTGGGCGACGTGGTGCTCGGCCTCTATGACGTGAAGCGCGTCTTTACCAGTGGCGGCATGGGGCTTGTGTATCGGGTGGGCCACAGGGGTTGGAACATGGACTTGGCCGTCAAGAGCCCTCGCCACGAGTATTTCCGTACCGCCGCCCAGAAAGAGCATTTCGTCCGAGAGTGCGAGACGTGGATCGGCTTGGGACTGCACCCGCACATTGTCAGCTGCCACTATGTCCGGACGCTAGGTGGAATTCCACGGGTCTTCGCAGAGTACGTTGACGGGGGCAGCCTTAGGGAGTGGATTGACAGCGGCCGGCTTTACGGTGGTGGACCAAAGGAAGCGTTGAAGCGGGTCCTGGACATTGCCATTCAGATGGCGTGGGGTCTGTTCTATGCCCACGAGCGCGGGGTTGTTCATCAGGACGTGAAGCCGGGCAATGTTCTGGTAGCGGCGGACGAGAGTGTCAAGGTAACGGATTTTGGCTTGGCCAGGGCTCGCGCCGCGGTTGACGAGCTGCCGAAAGATGGTGCGGCGACGAACGTGCTAGCCAGTTGCGGCGGTATGACGCCCGCATATTGTTCCCCTGAGCAAGCGCATGGGGCGGGATTGTCGTTCAAAACGGACATCTGGAGCTGGGCTGTAAGTGTCTTCGAAATGTTCGTTGGGGAACCGCCCTGCAGGCATGGCGGTCAACTAGCTGGAGAGATATTCGCCGCTTACCGTGCGAGTGGGGAGGAGAGTGAGGGCCTGCCTCCACTGCCTTCGGGCATCGCTGCGCTGCTGACAGACTGTTTTCAGCCTGACCCAGCGAAGCGGCCGAGTGACCTCAAGGGCGTCGCCGAGCGGGTTGCTGCCGTTTACGATGAGGTGGTCAAGGACGTCTATCCGCGCGCTCAGCCTAAAGCCGTTGAACTGCTTGCGGATGAACTTAATAACCGTGCGCTGTCCCTACGCGACCTGGGGTCCCACACTGAGTCGGCCCGGGTTATGGGGGAGGCCCTTAAGGCCAACCCTGGACATTTGCCTGCCGTCTTTAACAGTGGCGTCCTGGCTTGGAGGGCCGGACACATTACCGATCTGGGGCTGCTTACCGAGGTGAGGGCAGTCAGAAAGGTCGACCCAACCGACTGGTCGGCGGCCTACGCGGAGGGTTTGGTTCACTTGGAAAGGTCTGACGTTGCCTCCGGGATCGCCCTACTAGAAGAATCGGTACGGCTTGGTGGCGACGAGGCGGTCAAGAAGACTCTGGAGGCGGCGGTTGCAATCTCTGGAAATGCAGTGCGGTCACTGGGTGTGCTGGAGGGGAAGACGGATATCGTGACCCCTGCGGTCTTCGCCCTTGATGAACGAAGTCTCCTTTCGGGAGCTTCTGGAAAGACGGTTGGAGTTTGGGATCTTGAGGCCCGTCGTTGCATCCGGACCTTTGAGGGCGCTGCCGGCGATGTTAAGGCAATAGCCGTAAGTGCCGACGGGAGATTGGCTGTGTCCGGCAGCGAAGATGCGATATTGCGTCTTTGGGACGTTCAAACGGGCCGTTGCATCCGGACCTTCGAGAGCGCAAAGTATGTTCCACATGGTGTCTCCCTCAGTCCGGACGGCAGGTATGCAGCCTCGGCTGGGTCTGGCGGGGATGGGCACGACGACTTCTCTGTTCACCTTTGGGATACGACAACCGGGCGCCATGTTTGCGCTCTGGACGGGCACACCGGCCCGGTTCTGACTGTGTGCTTCAGCCCCGATGGGCGGCGGATACTGTCCGGCGGGTATGACGCTGCCATCCGGGTGTGGAATACCGCCAGTCGCCGGTGCGAGCGGACACTGGAGGGGCACTCCATGCACGTGGCGTCTGTGGCAGTCAGTGCAGACTCGCGCTGGGCGGTTTCAGGTGCGATGGACTCAACTGTGCGCGTGTGGGAGGTGGGAACCGGACGGTGCCTGGGGGCGCTTGGCCACAGCAACTACGTTTACTCGGTGTCCCTCAGCGGTGATGCTCAGTGGGCGCTTTCGGCTTGCTGGAGTGGAGGTATGTGCTTGTGGCACCTGCCGAGCGGACGGTGCATTCGGACCTTTGGCGTGGAGAACCCCAAGCTCAGCGGCGTGGTGTCGTCGGTGTTGGGTGTGGGGCGTCGCTACGCTGTCTCGAAGCATTTGGACGGGGTTCTGCATCTCTGGAGCATCGCGGCGCTGTGCCGCGACTCCCAGACGTACGAGAAAGCCCCGCTGTTTGTTGCTCGTCCGCGTCCGATTAAGGACCTTGTCACCAAGCAGAATCGGTTCTCCGCTCTGTTGGGCCAGGCCAAGAGCGCCTTTACGGCTGGGCACCATAGCGATGCGCTGAGGCTCGTGGAGGACGCCCGAGCGGTACAGGGTTTCGATCTTGCAGGGAGCGCTTTGGACATTCGCGCCCAGCTGGGGCTCCGGTGCGAGAGGAAAGGCTTTCGTCGCGGGTGGTGCCTACGGACGTTCAAAGGACACAAAGGTATCGTGGGCGCGGTGTGGCTGACTGCTGACGCGCGGCGGATAGTGTCGGGGGATAACGGTGCTACCATCACCCTTTGGGATGTTGTGACGGGCGAGGCTGTGAAGGAGCTCGTTGGTCATGAGAGGACGGTAACTTGTTTCGCCGGGGACGTGGAGGACGGCGCGTGGGTGGTTTCGGGCAGTTACGACGGAACGTTGCGCCTTTGGGAGGCTGAGAGTGGCCGATGCGTGCGACGGTATGAGGGGCACGAGGGCTACGTCTATTCGACCTGCGTTTCACGCGACGGACGTTGGATGGTGTCCGGAAGCGACGACAAGACGGCCCGGCTCTGGGAATTGGCGACAGGAAGGTGCGTCCGCGTTTTTGCCGGGCACACCGGCGGCATACGGGCCGTGGCCCTGAGCCCAGACGGTCAGTGGCTTGCTACGGGAAGCTACGACAACAAGATCATCTGGGACGACGAGACAAAGCGGAGCGGGCGCCTTCCTGGCGCGAAGGAGAAGATGCTACGGCTTTGGAACTTTCCGACCGGCAAATGCGTCTGGGTTCTGGAAGGGCACACGTCAGGGGTGCAATCGGTCGCCTTCTCCGGGGATGGACGGCGCCTTGTGTCGTGGAGCGATGACGGGACCGCGCGCGCCTGGGATGTAGAGACGGGGCGGTGCGTTCAGACCATCGACGCCGGCAAGGAGGGTGTGCTGAGCACTGACGGTCGCTGGGTGGTTTCCCACGGAAAGGGGCATTCGCTGCACTTGTGGGATCTGATTTCCGAGAAGTGTGAGTGCACCCTTGAGGGGCACACGGACACCGTAATCTCAAGTTTCGTGAGCGCTGACGGCCGATGGATTGTTTCTGGGAGCATGGACCGCACGCTTCGGTTGTGGGAGCTCGACTGGGATTTCGCGGCGCGAGATCCCGCAGACTGCGACGATGGGGCACAGAGGCTCTTGGCAAACTTTATTGCCGTGCAGAAGCCGTATGCGGGCGAATTGCCTCGGAGCCGCCAGCCCGAGGAGGCCGAAGTCGCGCACGCGCTACGGCGGTGTGGCAAGCCTTCATGGACGGCGGATGACTTTGAACGGCTGCTGGGTACTCTCGCCGCAGCAGGTTATGGGTGGCTGCGTCCAGAAGGTGTGCGCCGGGAATTAGACAAGATGGCGGCCGAATGCCAGGCGTAGCACATAGACCTCCACCCCCAGCAGGCCAGCCATGAGCGCAAGCTCGCCTTCAGCAACCGACGGTTCCCCCGAACCCGGCCAGCAGTGGTGCACCTGGCTCACCCAACAGGAACACATCTCTTTCGACGAATACCAGCGCCGCCCAAACCGCCTGGTCTCCGACTTCAACGGCGAGAAGACGTTTGTCACCGACTACATCGGCCGCGAGATTCTGGAACTACTCCAGAATGCGAATGACGCCGCCGCCAAAGCCGGAAAACGCGGCAGCGTCCACTTTGAGCTTCTCCCAGCCGGTCTGATCGCCGCCAACACCGGCGCCCCATTCTCCCAGGCCGGCGTCGCGTCGCTGCGCCTTCCCCACACCAGCCCCAAGCCTGGCGAAGGCTCCCAGATGGTCGGCAACAAAGGGCTCGGGTTTCGTGCCGTGCTCAACTGGACCCGCTTCCCCATAATCCTCAGTGCCGACCTGGCCATCGTCTTCAGTGCCCGCGTCGCCAAACAAAAGCAAGCGGACCTCACGGGCATGAACGAGGAACTGGCCGCCTGCATTAAGCGCCAGCAAGCCCTCTCGGGCGACCTCGTCGTCCCATTGCTCGCCTTTCCCGGCTTCTCCGCCGACCTGGACCTCACCAGCTACCTCGACAACGAAGCGCAACAGAAAATTTACACTCGCTGCCAAAAACTCCGGAACGACGGCTACGACACCGTAATAGGAATGCCCTTCGACCGCCTCAAAGCCCACTCCATCGCCCTCAGCCAAATCGAGGTCTTGCGCCCCGAGGTCCTGCTTTTTGCTCGCAGCCTCCAGAAGCTCGAAGTCGCGGTCGAAGGTAAGCCCACTACCATCTGGCGCCACTATCCCAGCGAAGCTGAAACCTCCCGGGTTTACCTCGGCGCGGATGACTCCTCCTTCCAGGAGTGGCAGGTCTACTCACAACGCGCTCCGGTCCCTCGCCAGCACCTGCCGCCCGATCAGCCCAGTGCCACAGACTACGAAATCGTCCTGGCCATCCCTACCAGCCACAAGGCCGCCGCCTCTCACCTGTACTCCTACTTCCCCACCCAGGTCCAATTCCCTTACCCCTTGGTCTGCCACGTCACCCTCGACCTCAAAGCCGACCGCCAGCAGCCGCAAGGAACCCCCGCTAATCAGTTCATCGTCGGCAAACTCGCCGAGCTCATGGCCGAAACGGCCGAGCGCCTCGCCAAAGATTCTAACGACGACGCCGGCCTAAAACTGCTGACTGCCCAGTCCGGCTCCAGCGACGGCCTCGAACAATTCAATTTCCGTTCACGCCTCCAACAGGCCGCCAAAAAGCGCACCCTTGTCCCCACCCGATCCAGCGGACTCTCCACCCCGCCGGCGGCCCGTCGAACCGATTTCGCCGACACTTCCTGGTTACCACAGACGGCATTCCCGACCGTCGTCAGCATGCAGGACGGCCAGAGCCTCATTCCGGTTCTCCAATGGCTGGAAGTGCCCGCCCTCGCTCCAGCCGACTGGACCAATGCGGCAACGAAGCTCACCTTTAACACCATACCCGAACGCGCAAATTTCATCACCGGGGTCATTAGCCACAACGTCACCGCCGCCTACGACCTGCCCGGCCTCCTCCTCGCCGCTGACGGCAAGCCGGTCCCCAAAGGGTACAGGGTCTTTCTCCCGCCGGCAAACCAGACGCAACTCGCCCTGCCCACGTGGTTCGATATCCGCTTCCTTCACCCGGATCTCCGCCAGGCCCTCACGGAGCGCCTCAAGCCAAAAGACCAGGACGCACTCGCCACCCTGCTTTCACCCCTGGCTGTGTCCCGCTACTCCCTCGACAGCATTCTCAGCGCCCTCGCAGCGCAGGCCAATAGGCGGGCCGAGGCGGAACCGGCCAGTGAGGAAGACACCCGCCGCAAATTGACCCAGGCTCTCCGCTCCCTCTTCCCGAGCACCACTCCCAAAGACGAGCGCCCACGGTTCCCAAGAGATGCCCTTGTCCGGGTCCGCACAACGGCCGGCACGCACGAAGATGCACGCACACTCTATCTCAGCGCCGAGTACGGCCCACGCGGCTGCATTCTCGAAGACCTTTACCGCGCGAGTGCGCCCGGCAAACTCATCGCCGCACCCGGCGAGCTCGGCCTCGACCCAGCCGACGCCTCTGCCGGCGACTTCTTACTCTGGCTGGGCGTCGCGGACCTCCCACGTGAAATCACCGCCCACAGCACTGAGTACCAGTTCACCCAGTACGTGAAGGCCGGGCTGCCCGAGCCCCTACGCATGGGAGATTATTTCTTCAACAAAACCGACGAAATCCCCAACACGCTGCTCGACCGCGTCATCACAGTGGACGGTCTGGACGACATCCTCCGCACCGCTCCGCCAGCCGCTGTCGTCGCTTGGCTCGCGACAGACCAGCGTGCCTTCGCCTGGAAAGCGCCCTCAACCGCCTACGGCAGAATCGGCTGCCGCAGTTCAGGTGCCTGGTACAGCCGCTTCTACGACGGCCCCATCCCCAGTTACATCCGCTGGAAACTTCAAACCACGAAGTGGCTTCCCACCCGGCGCGGTGGCGTCGCCGCGCCACAGGAATGCCTTGCTGAGGCCGTCCAGGGCATCGAGGATCTTCTCCCCCTCCCAGCACGCCCCACACCCGAGCAACTCCACCGCTACGGCATGCCGGCGCAACAGTTTCGCGACGCGCTCGATCGCGCCGGCGTCCTGCCGGGCTTCTCACAGATAGACCCAGAGCAGCTCTACGACTTGCTCTCCTCACTCAGCACGCGCAACCCAAACGGCTCACTCGCCAAATCCGTTTATACCGCAGTGCTCAGGCACTTCGACAGCGCTGACGTCCGCGACAGCGCGGCTAGGGAACGGTTCATCCGCTCCGCCAAAATCTGGGCACGAACCGAGACGGGCGAGGCCTACTGCCCCATCCACGAAACTCGGCACGTGGACTCCGAGGATATTCCCGCAAGTCTCTGCAAGAAGGTCAACATTGCCGCCTTGCCCAGACGCTCCGGAACTCAGAAGGTCGAAGCCCTCTTCGGTGTCAAGGCCATCGAGCGAAGTCACATTAAGCGCCGCATTCTCAGCCACCGTCCCGTCCCCGACGCTGACATCATCAATGACGAGATCGAGCACATCAAACCACTCATCTTGGCTCTCCGCCGGAGCCAGAGGCAGGAGGCACGGGAAAGCTTCCAGTTCAGGCAGATCAAAATAACCGTATGTTGCTCCGTCGAAGGCGAGGTCGAGTACAGCGGCCAGAAAGAACCGCTGCAGCTCGGCACGTGGGATTGGATTCTCGACGACGACACCCACACCGCCTACATCCTCAGTGACCCCCAGGAAAGCGATCGCCTGAACTCCGACCTGCTAGCAGATGCTGTCGGCCAGATCTTCGCAGCCGTCTTTCGGGTCGAGCGCGGCGATGACTTTGCCCGTCTTGTCAGGTGCCAGCGCAAAAACCGCCTCCGCGTCCTAAAGCGCCTCATCGGCGACGAGGACATCCCCGGCATGGAAGAGCTCGAACGGCGCTACCGAGAAGAGGCGTCGCAGGCCGAAGCCCAGGAAATCCATCTCCCCGACGCCGGCCTCCTCCCACCCGTTCCGCTTCCGGTCCAGCCGATCGTCGTGAACCCGCCACCCCCAGTGGTCCAGCCACCACCGGCCGGAAAGGACGAAGGAAAGCCCCTCGAAATCGAACCCAAGCCGCACACCCCGGCCCCTCCATCCACCGGAATCGCCTGCCGCGTCACCCGTACCCTGTCGTCCGGCCACCACTACTACGGCGGCGCACGCCGGATTACCGACGGCACCTTCTGCGAATACAAAGCGATGGAGTTCGAGGAATGCGATACACCCTCCCGCTTCCCTCTCCGCGTCGCCGGGATCACCGGCTACGAGGCACCCGGCGTGGATGTCCTCAGTTTCGCCACAGAACAGGACAGAGACCAATTCATCAACGGCGACCGCCGAGACACTCTCGTAGCCCGTTTCATTGAGGTCAAGGGCCGCGCATCCGAAGCGGCTAAAATCGACCTCCGAGACAACGCCGTCAAAGCCGCCCGAAGATACCAGGACAAATACTACCTCTATCGCGTTTTTGATCGCGGCAACGGCTCCTACGAGCTTGCCGTCCTGAAGAACCCCATCAACGACGAAACCGGCGCACGCGCCTTCTACGAAATAAACCTGGAAGCAGCCACCCGCACCGAAGAATTCAACCTTGCCGGCGGTATCACCGAAAACACCTACCGCCACAATCTCGACTCACCCGAGCCACAGAAGTGAGAATCGCCCGCAGTGCGGGCAGGCACCCCCGTGTCATTGCGGAACTTTTGATACAGGGAGTTGTGCGGACTCACGATTTGTTCCCGTGCCTTGCTCAATAGCTATTCGGTCGAGAAAACGGAGCATATCTCCGACATGAAACAGGGTTTTCCCGTGTCGGGCTTTGGGGTCCCTGAGGTTGACGACGCGCACGAACTCTCGTGCAGAGCCTTTGTCCCCCAGAAGCTTGTACAAGTGAGCGTGCTTGAGGCCGGTGTGCGGGCAAGACTGCCCGTTGGCAGGAATAGGCGCATAGCTATTCGGATACTCCCCGGCGGATGCATCCTCTTCGATATCGATTCTGGTCGTCTGCTTTTTCATGCACTGTGTTCGACCATGTTTCGCATCCGTAGGATCCAAGATTATCCCCCTGTATCCGTTCGCGCGCTCAGGCAGCGGGAGCGCTGCAATGCCCCAATACCGACGGGCCGTTGCAGGGTGTAATACAAGAGACAAGAGCAGCCACACAGGCGGGTGCGCTGCGTGCCCAGACCGTAAGGCAGGACTGACAGAGTTTCGTTTGGTTAACCGCTGCGATCTATGAAGAGGAAGATGACGGGCCGACTAGAGCAAGCTGGCACGGAAGAGGTGGCACCCGGATATCGGGAAATGCCAAAGGCGCTTCAGGAGTTGCCCGATCAAACCGCTGGACAGGCACGCCTGCGAGCCTGGCGTAAGTATGACGCAGACACCTGAAGGTTACACCCGGCCCCAGTTTGGCCGCCGTTACGATTTGGCCGAACTGGTCGTCCACGGTCCAGCGCTGGAGGGCAGCCAGACTTGGGCAGATGAATTCGTTGACTCGTGGCAAGGAATTGAGGTGGTCGAGGAAGGCCGGATGAATCCGAATTTTCCGGGCCGCTTTGCGTTCACTTCCCGGGAAAGAGAGATAGGGATGCCCAGCCTCATCCCTCACGGTGTCGTTCCAAAGCCGATACGCCGCATCCACAAGCTGGGGCCCGAAGTAAAACCCTATGTAAATGCAGGTCCGCCAATCGACGCGCGAAGTCGCCAATAGGAGCGCCTTAATCTCCCAAATCTCCAGCGGCCTGACCGAGGAGGATTCCGGCAGTTGCATATTCCCGAGATCGACGGGGTTCACAAGGAGGAAGCCCTGGTTCACGGCCTTCTCAAATGCCATGTTGAGCGCGCTAAGCTCACTATTAACCGTGCTCGCTTCGATCTCGGCCGCGCGCGTGTCCCGGTAACGGAGAACGTGCGACGGTGAAACCACGGTGAGGGGCCCTCGGTCCAGGTCTCCGAGGATCGAAAGGAACCGGCTTACGATATTTGCGGTTCGCCTCGCTGTGTCGGGATCAGCGGTTCGGGTGGCGGCGAAATCTTCCAGGAATTCTCTGGTTGCGAGGTTCGGGGTGGGGACTCCCGACCGTGCTTCCCTCTCCATTTGCTCGGCTTTGGCTTGCGCCCTGTTCTTGTGCGCCTCGATATGCGCCGGATCTGCCGGGGTGTGCGGAATGCCTGTCGAGAAAAAGTGCTGCCTCCCCTTCGCCCGAAAGGAAGCAAAGTAGTTCGACCGGCCTGGTTGCGTGTGGATTGATGCCATAAGCGCTCAAGTGCTGGCTTGAGCGGCCAACTGGGGCAGCTTCTCGATGTCGGCCCGCAACGCCTCGGCCGCTTTCCGTGTCCATGGATGCTCGTATTTCGCATGGGCTTCATCGGAGGAGTGAGCTGCCAACAGTTTGCGCCTGTCCCGTGGGACCAGCGCCTTTTCCAGCGAGTCGACGTAGAAATGCCTGAATGAATGGAACGTAAAAGCTGAGAAGCCGCGCACCGAAAGTTTGGTTTCCTCAGGATCAATGCCCGTCGCAAGGAGCTCCCTCTTGAATCGATTGCATAGATCCGGCCTCTTCAGCGCGGCGAGCCGTGGGGTGAATAAGAGTTGCGGGTCGGCCGGTTCAAACGGCAGCAGATGCTCGCGCAGGCTTGAGTGCAACGGCAGGATCACGATTCTTTGGAGGTGGGCCGTCTTTTCAGGCGTCCATATGACGAACCCGTTGCCTTCCGTCCCGAAGTCGATATTGGCCCGCCTCTGGCTGGTTGCGTCGCCCAGTCGCATGCCCTTTAGAGAGCCAAACTTGGACGCAGTGATCCATTCCAGGGCCAAAGGCCCGTCGACCGGATCAGTTTTGCCCACATAAGTCCATCGCTCGAGCAAAGCCCCGATTTGCTGGAGGTTGAAAGGTTTTCGGCGCATCCGGTCTTCGTCCAGGTAGTCGTCTTCGGACACGATATTGGCCAGCATAAGGCCGCGTCGCACAGCCGCGTCGAAGGCAGATTCCAGCATCGCCAATTTTCGGTTAATGGTGCTTGGGGCCAATCGCGCTTCCAACTGGGCGTCTCTGAATCCCTGGATGTCACGCGTGTCCGCTTGCATGAGCGGGTCGGTCCCGCGATTGCCTAAATAATCGCCAAGGCTGCTTATGTAACCTTCGTAAATCCTACGCCCCTCATTGAGATGAGTTTGAGTCTCTAGCCACTGGTTCAGGTATCCTATTATGGTTATGCCTTTATTGCCTTCTTTCGAGTAAACGCCCATGGATCTTTGCAGCGCGCCGGTAAACAGTGCCTTGATATGAGCCTGGCATTTATCGCCGCGCTCTGCGGTTTCAAGGTCATTGGCCATGGCTAGGCAGTTACGTTTGTTCTCGTTCGCCCGCTCCTCTGCCTCCTTCGGGTCGGCCCCCTTCGGGGAGTGGGGGATCCCGGAACTGACATGGCGCTGTTGGCCCGTGCGGTCCCGGTAGTAGATGTAATAATGCCGGCGAGGGGGCTCTATTCTGATTGTGGCCATAGGTCGGCGACCGCGTTTTGGTGGGTCCAAACAGCGTGGGTCGGAATGCATAGCATCAGCATAACACCTGCTTTTTGTGTTTGGCTGGCTACCTTCCGGTCGGCGTGCGGGAAGGGTGCTGGAGTGCGTAATATGTGCGTAACACATACCGGGGTTTTTGCGGTTTTTGGGGTTATAGAACAGCCCGCTTTAGTGGCTTTTTCGAGGAATCCGGCTATTTCGCTGCCCAAGTGATAATCGTTTCGACGATCTTCATAATCGTCGCAGAACTTCTGAAACTCCTCTTCTGCCAGGGGTTTACACGCAGGGCGGCTCTGGACCTGCGTAACAAGTGCGTAACACGCCGGGTGACGGTTATTGCAGTCATAGGAAGGTATTGGGGTTCCCGGACGGTCGATCAAAGTCGGGTCGTCAAAGGGCTGAACAGGATTCAGAAGCACGGAGCGCGTCGAGGCCGCCATGCGGAATGAGCCTGTTGCACACCTCTCCGAGGCCAACTCTTTGATAAGGCAGGTTAATGTATTAAATGTTGCCGAAAACACTTGGGATTTCGCGCCGAAGGTGCTGTCTAACCCACCGCGTCGTGGGCGACATTCCTCACAAACGATGACGACTCTGTGATTGTCTAGCCACAAGGAATATGACGGGCCTATGTCCCACATTGAAGGAGTACCAGGCACGGCGGCTTCAGCCTCAACTCGGGAAGCGTCGGCAGGAATTGATGCGGCAATGGCCGCGGCGAGCGGTCGGAGAACTGGAATCCGACATCCGGTGGCGCCACTGCTGCCAGCGATGCGATCGGCCGGGAGATGAGGGCTCGCAGTGCGCTTGTTACTCATCGGTTTCGGCTACCCGAGCGCTGCAGGATGGAGCGCCTTGCCCGGAACTAAGTAACCGGGCGGCCGCGCTAATCTTCAAACGCATTCCCATTCTCCATTATAGGGCGCTGAAAATCAGATAGACCTTTGGGAATGCCGCACTCAGGTCATGCGCCCTGTCTTGCTGGTAGCAGCGTGCTTGAAAGCAACGCAAAGGACCCCTGATTGAACGCGAGGCAGGTGATCATGAAATTGCGCCTTTCTGCCGCGGATGTGTTTTTCGCGATGCGTTACGCGTTCAAGCACCCGAACGAAGCCGTCATCGCTAGCCCAGCAATGGATCGCCCGACAGTCCGTGCCCCGCCTGTGTCAGGGGCAGTGCTGGGCGACAAAAGTGATTCGGTGCCAAGGCCACTGTGAGTGGTGTTTCTTCCAAGTCATCGCGGCTGTGCGCACCGTCGCGGCCAACAGCGGGTGGTATTCCCTGAGGGCAGGATCTCGAAATTCGCCGAAAGCAACCTGACCTCAATGCCGCACGAATGCTCCAACAACGGCCGGTTGTCCAACTTCCACCAGAGCCCCTGTCTCGTCATCGAGCGTCAGCTTGAGTTCGACGGGTGCCATGAGCGCTGTTTCGGACGTTGTTTAGTAGGCCAGGGCTCTCGGAGCAATTCCTTCGCCATCGCTTGCTGCAATCGCTTCCCGATCCTTCCCGCAGCAATCACGGTGAGCTCCCTAAGACGTTGTTCAGAAATTCCGAGCTTGCGGCCCTGTTGCAGAATCCTGCGCATTTCCCTGATATAATGCCGATCGGACAATCCGACGCGCGACCAGCTTGCGGCTCTGCGTCTCATTTATGTTTTCGCTCTTGGTTCTGACTCAGCCATCGCGCCGCGGTGGGCGTGGCGTGTGGTTTCGACGTGGCGTTGAGCGCGATTGGCTGGCTTTTACCACTGGGGTATTCCTCCGCCCATTGGGCTCGTGCCCTCGCGAAAAACCTGGCGCGCCCAACTGCGGACTCCTCCCTTAAACCTGGGCGCGGCAATTCTTGCGAGAAGTGGTTGGCCGCGTTTATTCTGACCAAACGACCCCGCACACGGGTATGGGGACGGTAACAATTTGGCGACCTCGCCGAGCGTATGAAATCGCCCAGGACTCCTGGAGCCCGATCCATCGAGACTATTCATGGCACCAGCAGCGCCTCCAGGTCTTCCTCGCAGTATCGTCTTTCCTGCCGCGTTTCCTCCCCGAGCTTCAGGCACTTGTAACGAAGTTTTCCCGGTATTGGCTCGTCCTGCCAAGGGATCGCCCGTCGCTCAATGGTGTCAACCGAGACGTCGAGCTTTTCAGCCGCACCCTTTCGTGACAGCCAGTTTCGTGAGGTCGCGTTCATAAACAAACATTCTTGCTCAATCGATCAGAACGAATAGCCGACGCCGCAGTTCAGGCCAACGATGCCAGATTTCAAATTCCTCTTTTCGCGTCAATGGGTGCCAGATGCTTGGCTGAAGGGCCAAATTCAACATGAACCGGAGGTCATCCCACATAGTCATCCGCCCTGTTTCGCTGCTGACTTCATGCGCGAAAGCAACACAAAGGACCCCCTGTTCGAACGCGAGGCTGGTGATCATGAAAGTTCCCATTTCCCTGCCCGCCAGGTGCAGCGGCAACTGCTGCACCCACCGGGAAGGGAGTTCCTCCAATCCGTGGGGAATCAGGCCAGCGCGGGCAGCAAAGAAGTGACGGGCCTCCGCAATCACCCATTCTCGCGAGGCGGGCGGTTCAAGCAATTCAGCGGCTGCCGCAAGTACGGCCGGCGCGAATTTTTGTTTGAGACCGCAGGCGAGCAACCGTTCCAAAATGTGGTCGGCGGAACTCAGGTAGGCGATCTGTTCTTCTCGCATGGCGATCACCTGAGGTTCGGACGCAGAACCCACCACGTTACGACGGCCGAGCCAGCGGGTTTGTCGGTCAGCGATGGCGCGAATGTCAGTGATAAACCTGTTTCCATCGCCAACTTGTTTGGCGATGGTTTCGCACCTCCAAGCGCCTGGCATTCTACGCACGCGAACGTTATTATGCATCGCAGGCATGATGTTTGTTTTTGATGGGAGTGGGGATCCCTCGGATGTGACCTTTACCGCTCGTCCGGCTGGGGAAGTTGGTCGGCCCGCCATTCCTGGTCGTGGCGGAACCACTCCGGGTGCAGCTCGGGCCAGAAGAAGGCGCGCTTTAGGGGCCGCCGGAAATAATGGGACTCGAATGCCAACTCGGGCTGCATCTGATGCATCGCAAGGCCGGCGAACTCCAGTTGGTTCTCCAGGTCGGCGCCCTTGCGGAATTCAACGGTGTTCCAAAGGTTAAACACGCCCATGAACCAGTCCAGTTGCTGCCGGTAGTAGCTGCGCATGAACTGCGGGCCCAGGGTTTTCTCTGACTCCGACAGTTGATTGGAAAGGCAAAGGTTGCCTTCCAGCCACGAATGGGTCAGGTGCGTGGTGAGCGGATAGACCTCGAAATCCGGGTTTTTGGCCAGCTCGCGCACCAGCCGCATGAAGTTGGAGTAATAGGGCTCGATCCGCTGGTGGAAATTATAC
>Ga0326727_10006390_pt1 | contig 32394 bp, 31 predicted proteins | sample MB2enrmetagenome_FD_207643 | JGI IMG/M metagenome (GOLD analysis project Ga0326727, IMG submission 207643) | Lab enriched peat soil microbial communities from McLean, Ithaca, NY, United States - MB29MY | ecosystem: Environmental > Terrestrial > Soil > Wetlands > Peat | place: USA: New York...
GGACACCACCTTGGCGGGAGGGGCTAACTAGCTCTTCGCCTTGCCCTGGTCAACAGCTTTTTTTTCCAATCGCCGCCGACCAGTTCCCCGCTCCGGAGTCTTCTCCGAAACGGAAGGCGCTCTCGCTCAGCAACCACCTCGCATCTCAATCAATTGTGAATGATCTCAATCGCTTCCGCTTTCCGGGAACGCCGTTCCCGTCAGGCAGAAGGAGGCTTCTATGGACCTTCGCGTCAAAGGTCAACCCCTATTTTTCAGAAAGCCCAACTTTTTACATAAGTCAGTTCCGCCAGCAGTCAATGCCGCGCAAGCTAAAACTCCAGGTGCTTGTATGTCCTGGGGAAAGCGATCACGTCCCGGATGTTGGACGCGCCCGTGGCCAGCATCACCAGACGCTCGAAGCCCAGACCAAAACCGGCGTGCGGGGCCGTTCCGAAGCGACGGGTGTCCAGGTACCACTGATAGCATTCCATGTTGAGGCCCAACTCTGCGATACGCGCCTCCAGCCTGTCCAGGCGCTCCTCCCTGGCGCTTCCGCCCACGATCTCGCCGATGCGCGGCACCAGCACGTCCATGGCCGCCACTGTGCGCCCGTCCTGGTTCTGACGCATGTAGAACGCCTTGATATCCTTGGGATAGTCATACACGATGACGGGTTTCTTGAAGTGTTCCTCGGCCAGGTAGCGCTCGTGCTCGGTCTGGATGTCCTTGCCGAAGGCCGCTTCGTATTCGAACTTCTTGGGTGCTCGGCGCAACAGCTCCACGGCCTCGGCATAGGGAACGCGCTCGAAGGGCTCATTCACCAGCTTTTCCAGCGTGGTCATAAGCGACGTGTCCACCCACTTGGCGAACAGCTCCAGGTCCGCGCCCCGTCGCTCAAGAACCGCTCGGATACTGTACTTGAGCAGGTCCTCGGACAGGTCCATGTTGTCGACGAGGTCCGCGAAGGCCATTTCCGGCTCCACCATCCAGAACTCCGCCGCGTGACGGGCCGTGTCCGAGGGCTCCGCCCTGAAGGTGGGGCCAAAAGTATAGACCTCGCCCAGGGCCAGCGCGAAGGGCTCGGCCGAGAGCTGACCTGAGACGGTCAGGAAGGCCTCCTTGCCGAAGAAGTCGGCCCTGGCCCCCTCCGGTCCGACCGGCTGTCCCGGAGTCAGGGTGGTCACCCGGAGCATCTCCCCCGCTCCCTCGCAGTCCGAGCCGGTGAGTATGGGCGTGTGCAGATAAAAGAAGCCGCGCTCCTGGAAGAAACGATGGACTGACAAGGCCAACTCGGAGCGGATCCTGAACATAGCCGCATACTTGTTGGTGCGCGGACGCAGATGGGCGATGGAGCGCAAAAACTCGTCTGAATGGCGCTTCTTCTGGAGCGGGAAGGACTCCTGATCGGCCGCGCCGATACGTTCCACTGCCGTGGCCTTGACCTCCCAGGCCTGGCCCTTGCCCGGCGAGGCGATCAAGGCCCCGCGCACGGCCACGGACGCCCCCGTGCCGATTTCCTTGAGGTGATCGAAGCCTTCGCACGCCGCATCGACCACGGCCTGGATATTGGCCAAGCAGGAACCGTCGTTGATCTCCAGGAAGGAGAAATCCTTGGCGTCGCGGCGTGAGCGCACCCAGCCCTTGACCAGAACCTGCTCCACGGGGCCTTCGGCCGAGAGCAGGGAGACAATTTTGGAGCGTTTCATGCGGACGCAATAGCGCATGGCCCGCGAGAGGGGCAAGCCTTGTCTCGGAACCAACTGTAGGATAGAAAGCCTCCGGCAGGGCTCTGCCCCACACCCGCCAGGGGGGAGCAACCTTCCCCTGGACCCGGCGTTTGGCTTAACGTCGTCCTTCGCTCTACCGGTGGACGGCAGGAAGCAAAACGGGTGTCCAGAGGGCGCGACCCTTTGGCCGCCGGCGGCTTCTCCACACTACCCCAAGGAACATCAATGGGATTTTTCTCCAAAGTAACGTCCTGGCTGGGCAGCAAGAAGCCCCCGACAACACCGACGGCCGAAGCCCATGAAATCTGGGATGCCCCGGAAAGTTCCACCGAACCCGTCGCCACGCCCATAGGGGCTCCGGCGACTGCCCCGACAGCCCCGGTTCCCAACCTTGTAGTCGAGGACTGGCAGAAGGACCTCACCCTGGCCCTGCGTCAGGCCGAGCCCAAGCTCTCGGTATGGTTGGGCATCCTCCTCTCCGGTGTGGACACCGCCGGGCCGAACCTTTGGGCGCGTCTGCGCTTCCTGTTCCAATGCCTTGAGGCGCCGCAAGCCGAGGCCGAAGACTTCATCGCGCGTTTCGCCAAGTGGCTGGAGGACATGGGCTACCGGGAGGTCGAGGAGTTTCGCTCGGAACTCCAATTCCGACTGGCCCTGGGCCTGGACCTGGAGGACGAGGAGGACGAGCGTTCGCGCCTGTTCATCAAGCTCTCCGAGGGTCTGGCCAAGACCCGTGAACAGATCGCCGCGCGCATCGACGGCCTGCTCACCTCCCACTCCAGGATGGACGACGACTTCTGGGACGAGCTTGAGGAAATCCTCATCATGGCCGACGTGGGCTTCGAACCCGCCGGCAAGCTCCTGGCCCAGCTCAAGAGCCGGGCCCGCAAGGCCGGTGTCAACGAACCGGCCGGGTTCAAGGAAATCCTGCGCGAGGAGCTGGCCCAGATATTCCGCGCCCCCAAGACCATCAAAGCCATCAATCCTCCCGAGGTGGTGATGATGGTCGGAGTCAACGGCGTGGGCAAGACCACCACCATCGCCAAGCTGGCCTACCGGGCTCAGATGCAGGGCCGCAAGGTACTCATCGCTGCTGGCGACACCTTCCGAGCCGCGGCCATCGAACAGCTCCAGATATGGGCCTCGCGCGTGGGGGCCGGCTTCTTCACCAAGGGCGAGGGCGCGGACCCCGCCGCCGTTGCCTTCGAGGCCATGGAGCGCTGCCTGGCCGAGGGCTACGACCTTATGCTCCTGGACACGGCCGGTCGCCTGCACACCAAGATCAACCTCATGGAAGAGCTGAAGAAGATCGAGCGCGTGCTGGGCAAGAAACACGCGGGGGCCCCTCACCGGACCATTCTGGTGGTGGACGCCACCACCGGCCAGAACGCCCTGTCGCAGACCAAACTCTTCAACGAAGCCGTGGGCGTGGACGAGATCGTGCTCACCAAGCTTGACGGTACCGCCAAAGGCGGGGTGGTGGTGGGCATCGCCCTGGAGCATTCCATTCCCATCACCTTCGTGGGTCTGGGCGAGAAGATGGAAGATCTGCGCCCGTTCTCAGGCGAAGACTTCGCCAAGGCAATGCTCGTGTAGGCGTGTCCGGATTCCCACGTTGTCCCTGCAACCCCATCAAATCATCGCATGCACGTCCCGACTAGAAGTCAAGCTGTCGAAATACTGGAGAAATACCAGTCCCACTCACCTGAGCGCATAGCCCATTCCCTGGCTGTGGCTGAACTGGCCGTGGCCATCGGGCGTGCACTGACGGCCAAGGGACACGTCCTGGACATGGCCCGCATCGAGGCCGCCGCCATCCTCCACGACATGCTCAAGGGCCAACCCGCACACGAAATCGCGGGCGCGGAACGGCTGCGTTCACTGGGCTACCCGGAAGTCGCCGCCATCGTTGAGGTGCACACCCGCCTGGGCGGACGCACCCCCGTGCCCGAGGAGCCCATCTCCGAGGCCGAGGTGGTCTACATCGCGGACAAGAGCTACCGCCGCACCAACCGGGTCACCATCGAGGCGCGCTACGGCGTCTGGAGGAATACCTGGCAGGACAACCCGGAACGCCTGCGCAGCCTGACCAACGGCGAAAACCGGGCCAAAGCCGTGCGGGAGCGCATCGAACAGGCCCTGGGACGGCCGCTGGGCGATATCTAGCCGGGAAGTCACGGAGCCCGCCGGGGTCTGAGGCGAAGTCTCGGAATAACCAGTCCACATGCTCCGCCGAGGATTCCATGCCCGAAATGTCCGCCCTCCCCGCCATCCACGAACTCCTCAAAAATACCTTCGGCTTCGACTCCCTGAAACCCGGCCAGGCCGAAGCCATCACCCGCCTGCTGGACGGCCGCAACGTCCTGGCCATCTTCCCAACCGGTGGAGGCAAGAGCCTGTGCTACCAGCTTCCCGCCCTGGCCATGCCCGGGGTGACCCTGGTCATCTCGCCGCTCATCGCCCTCATGAAGGACCAGATCGACTTCCTGAAGGCCCGGGGAGTCGCGGCCGAACGCTACGACTCCAGCCTCGACTCCGGGCAGTCCCGCGAGGTGCTGAACCGGTTGCGTTCTGGCGAGCTCAAGCTCCTGTACATATCGCCCGAGCGCCTGGCCAACGAGCGTTTCCTCCAAACTATACGGCGGGCGCCAATCTCGCTCTTGGCCGTGGACGAGGCCCACTGCATCAGCCAATGGGGGCACAACTTCCGCCCGGAGTACCTGAAGATAGCCCGCGCGGCCAAGGAACTATCCATCCCCAGGGTTTTGGCCCTCACGGCCACGGCCGACCGGAAGACTGCTTCGGACATCGCGGAAGCGTTCGGCATAGACGACCGGGACATCGTCCACACCGGCTTCTACCGCCCCAACCTGGAGCTTCGGGCCACCCCGGCCACGCCCGGCACAAAGAGGGACCTGCTCCTCAAGCGTCTGACGGCCAGGCCCACAGGGCCGGTCATCGTGTACGTGACCCTGCAGAAGACCGCCGAGAAAGTCGCCCGGTTTCTTCGCGGCCACGGCCTGGAAGCCATGGCCTACCACGCCGGCATGGAGAATTCGGACCGCATCGCGGTGCAGGAGGCCTTCATGGCCTCGAATTCCAAGGTCATAGTGGCCACCATCGCCTTCGGCATGGGCGTGGACAAGGCCGACATCCGCTCCATCTACCATTATAACCTGCCCAAGGGTGTGGAAAGCTACGCCCAGGAAGTCGGCCGCGCCGGACGCGACGGCAAGAAAAGCGTCTGCGAGATGTTTGTCTGCCTCCAGGACACCATGGTGCTGGAGAATTTCGTGCTGGGCGATACCCCGGATATGGAGTCCATCGCGTCTTTCCTGGATGAGGTTTTCGGCGGCGAGGACCAGATGCTCCTCTCCCCACCCGCCCTGGCGGGCCGTCACGACATCCGGGAGTTGGTGATCCGCACCCTGCTCACTTACTTGGAGTTGGACGGATATTTGCGGGCCCTCGGGCACATCTACACCAACTATACGCTGACTCCCAACCGGTCGTCGGCTGAAATGCTGGCCCCTTTCGATGCGCCGCGTCAGGAGTTTCTGCGCAAAGTGCTGGCGCGCTGCAAGAAGAAGAGGAACGGCGGTTTCTCCTTGGACGTTGAGGAAGCGTCCCAGGTTATTGGGGAGCCGCGTGAGCGCATAGTGGCCGCCCTGGAATACCTGGAGGGCAAGGGGGACGTCGATTTGAAGGCCAGCGGCACCCGGCAGCGGTTCCGAATGGTCCGGCGCCCGGCCTCCCTGGACGGCCTGGCCAGGGAGTTGAGCGTCCGTTTCGCCGAACGCGAAAGCCGGGATCTGGAACGCATCCGCCAGATGCTGGTGCTGGCCGGGGACCCGGAGTGCCTGACGCGGAGGCTCCTGGATTATTTCGGCGAGGCGAGCGGGCCTTGCGGCCACTGCGGCCCGTGTCTGGGCGAGCGCCCCTGCGTTCCCGAGCCGTTCGTGCCACGAAAGCCCGGTGGGAAGTCGCTCGCCAAGATGGAGGCCCTGGCGCAGGAGAACCTGCCGCAACTGACCACGCCGAGGAGATTGGCCAAGTTTTTGTGCGGGCTGGGGTCTCCGGCCACGGTAAAGTTGAAGGACCACGAGGCGTTCGGGCTGTTCGAACGGGTGCCGTTCAGGATGGTGCTGGGAATGGCGGAGAGGGTGATTGGAGCGTGATTCTTCCGCTCGCGACGCCGCCACGAAATAATCTCTCCTATCTCCCCGCTTGTCCAAAGAGGATATTCTAAGCTATCAGGCTGATAGCCATGAACGCTTCCGACCTCCTCCGTTACACCCCGCTGGCTTCGGCCGGGCGGCTCGCACACATTCTGGCCGTGCTGGCCAGGCACGGCTTCGGCGAACTGCTGGAGCGCCTGGGCTTGCGACGTCGCTCCTTCTTCCGCCGCAAGGCGGCAGCGGACGCCGACGCCCTGCCTCTGTGGGTGAAGCTGCGCATGGTCATCGAGGAACTGGGGCCGACGGCCATCAAGATCGGGCAGATTCTCTCCATGCGCCCGGACATGATCCCCCCGGAACTCTCCGAGGAGCTCCAGAAGCTCCAGGAGAATGTCCCCGCGGCCCCCTACCTGGTCATCGAAAAGACCTTGCAGGAGTCCTACGGCCGCCCGCTCGCCGAACTCTTCACGGACTTCGAACGCACGCCCGTGGCCACGGCCTCCATCTCCCAGGTGCACAGGGCCAGGCGAGCTGACGACGGCCGCGTGGTGGCCGTGAAGGTCCGCCTGCCAGGGGTGGTGGACACCATCCTCTCCGACCTGGACATCCTGGAATTCTTCGCGGCCCAGGTCGAGGAACGCTTCCCCTCCATCCGCCGGTCCAGGCCCCGCGATGCAGTGCGTACCCTGCGCAAGGACGTCATCCGCGAGCTGGATTTCTCCAACGAAGCCGTGAACATGTACCTCTTCAACCAGATGTTCGCGACCGAGCCGGACATCTTCGCCCCGGGCGTGCACGGTGACCTGGCCCGAGAGGATGTGCTGGTCATGGATTTCGTGGAGGGGGATCGTCTGGACGCCTTCCAGGGCGACGTGGAGACGCGCGAACGCCTGGCCAGGTTGGGCATCAAGGCGGCGGTGCGCCAAATCATGGAGGAAGGCTTCTTCCACGCCGACCCGCACCTGGGCAACCTGCGCGTGGTGGACGGCCGGAGGCTCTGCTACCTGGACCTGGGCATGTGCGGCCGACTGACCCCGACCATACGGTCGAACATCATCGACCTGCTCATCGCGGTGGGCCGGGCCGACTCGGCCAAGGCGGTGCGGGTCATCCTGGAAATCTCGATCAGCTCCCCGCCAGACATAGACGCCATGAGCCTGGAAGCCGACCTTACCTTCTCCATGCAGAAAACCCGCGTGCCCTTCCGGGAAGGCTCTTTCGGCAGGCTCATGCTGGAGGTGGTCAAACTGTGCCACGAGTACGGCGTGCGCCTGCGCCCCGATTTCATTCTCATCGCCCGGGCGCTCCTGGCCACGGAGTCCGCCGGAAAGACCCTGGCCCCCAGCCTCAACGTGCTGCAGTGCATCTCGGAACTGGCCGAGGGCTTCATCCTGCGTCGGTTCGTGCCGGGCCTGTCCGACAAGCCCCTGTTCGGCGACCTGGAGGAAATCGTGCGCTCCGTGACCAAAATCCCGGTGCAGCTCTCGGACATCATGCGCAAGCTCAACGCAGGCGAACTGGCCCTGGAACTCAGGCAGCACGATTACGGCTCCTTCACCTCCGACATGCGGCGCATCGGCAACCGCCTGGGAGGAGCCCTTGTGACCGCGGCCCTGGCCATAGGCTCGTCGGTGGTGTATGCATCGGGCCTGGGCCCCCTTGTCTGGAACATGCCCGTCATGGGCCTGATCGGGTTTACCGTGTCCGGGCTGCTCGGCCTGTACCTGACCTACAAGATGTTCAGGAGCACCTGAACGGGAGACGACCATGAAAGACCTGCTGAAAAAAGGATTCTACACCGGCCTGGGCGCTGGGCTCCTGCTCAAGGACGAAATCATGAAAGTCCTGGACGCCCCCATCAAGGTCAACGACAAACCGGTCCAGGAGATGAAGGAACAACTGCGGGAGACGCTGGGCAACCTGTCCGGGAAACTCTCCCAGCGCGTAGGCACTGCCAGGGAAGCCGGCGAAGAGGAACTGACCGCCCTGCTGAACCGCATCGGCCTGGCCCGTGCTGAGGACGTCCAGTCACTCAAGGACCGCATCGCGGATCTGGAACTGAAACTGGCCGAGAAGAAAGAAGACTAAGAGAGGCGGCCTGGGATTCAGGGTGGATCATCCCCCCTGATGGGGAAGTCGCAGACCCCTGGTGGGGTCAGGGTAATGCCCCAGCTTCCTAGATCAGCATCTTGATGAGATCGAACGGCGTGCCTTCGGGCAGAGGAAACTTCTTATCCTTGAGGAAAGCCGCGAGGAGGCTTTGCATCCAGGGCCGGCTGACACGCAGCTCATCGAAGAAGAGCACGGCCTGGCCCTCTTCGCGCTCCAGACGGTATCCCAACACCTCCACCCGGACCATTTCCACCTCGCCCATGGGCATGGCTTCCATGATCAGGACCTTGGCCTGAGAATCGACGTTCAGTTTGAACATTTCGCAAAAATCCCTGAGTTTTTTCGCCAGTTTCCCGGTGGCGGCCTTTGATACGACCCGGTCCTTGAAGGAACGCAGCATGGTTGCCTACCAGGTCAGGGCGTTGGACTCGTCCAGACAGTTCTTGGTCATCTCGGCGCAGGGGGGGATGACATAGTCGCCGTTGAAGCAGGCCAGACAGTAACGGGGGTCGTTCATGTCCGCGCCCACTGAGGTGAGCAGGCCGTCGATGGACAGAAAGTGCAGGCTGTCCAGGCCGATGTAGCGGGCGATGTCTTCCACGGAGTTGTTGGCGGCGATGAGCTCCCCCTTGGAGGAGAAGTCAATGCCGTAGAAGCAGGGGAATTTGATGGGAGGACAGCTCACGCGCATATGGATCTCCCGCGCGCCCAGCTCCCGGAGTTTTTTGATGCGGGTGCGGATGGTGGTGCCGCGCACGATGGAGTCTTCCACGATGAGGATACGCTTGTTCTTGATCATGGAGCGCACGGGATTGAGCTTCACCCTCACGGAGAAGTCGCGCATGGTCTGCGAGGGCTGGATGAAGGTGCGGCCCACGTAATGGTTCCGGATCATGGCCAGTTCGAAAGGCAGGCCGGACTCCTGGGCATAGCCCACGCCCGCGTAGATCCCGGAATCCGGGAAGGGCATGACGTAGTCGGCGTCGACCGGGGCCTCCTTGGCCAGGGTATGTCCCATAAGCTTGCGCCGGGAGTAGACCACCTCACCAAAGACCAGGGAGTCCGGCCGGGCGAAGTAGACCAGCTCGAAGATGCAGCGCCGGACGGGCTTGGGGTCGCTCAGGCGATAAGAACTCAGGCACTTGTCCTTGACGACCAGCATTTCTCCGGGCTCGATGGCCCGCAGGTATTCGGCCTCCACCAGGTCGAAGGCGCAAGTCTCGGAAGAGACGACGTAGTTGTCGTCGAGCCGTCCCAGGGTGAGAGGCCGGATGCCGTGAGGGTCACGCAGGGCAATCATCTTGTCGTTGGCCAGGATGATGAGCGAATAGGACCCCTTCACCCTCTGGCAGGCCTTGATGATAGCGTCCTCGATGGAGCCGCCGTTCATCAGGTGTTTGGCGATCAGGTGGACGAAAATTTCGGAGTCCATGGTGGTCTGAAAGATGGACCCGGAGGCTTCGAGTTCGGCGCGCATCTCAAGGGTGTTCACCAAGTTGCCGTTGTGGGCGACAGCCAGCTGCCAGCCGCCGAAACGCACCAGAAAAGGCTGAGCGTTGCGCAGCAGCGAGGCCCCGGTGGTGGAGTAGCGGATGTGCCCTACGGCGATGGTGCCTTTTAGCTCCTTGCCCAGGTGCCGCTCGCTGAACACGTCAGCCACCAGCCCCATGCCCTTCTGCTCGCGGATGGTGGAGCCGTCCCAGGTGACGATGCCGGCGGACTCCTGGCCCCGGTGCTGCAGGGCGTAGAGGCCGAAGTAGGTCATGCGCGCGGCCTCGGGATGGCCGTAAATGCCGAACAATCCGCAATATTCTTTTTTCATGTCACTTCTCGCGGCCTCCGGTGGGGAGGCATTCAGATAAGGCCTTCGCCCAGGGAGTCAACTAGGAGTAATGTTCCTGCAGGCTCTTGACCTTGAGGCCAACGCCCCGCATGTCCTTGATGGCCTGGGCCATGGCCTTGGCCCCGGCCACCGTGGTGGTGTAGGGCACGCCGTAGAGGAGTGTAGTCTGCCGAAGTTGCGAAGAATCCTGAACCGTCTTCTTTCCGGAGACGGTGTTGATCATGAGCTGGATGTCGCCGTTGATGACCATGTCGGCGGCGTTGGGCCGGCCCTCGTAGACCTTGAGGACCTTCTCGGCCGGGACACCGTTTTCGTTGAGGACCTTGGCCGTGCCGCCGGTGGCCACGATGGTGAAGCCCAGTTCGGCAAACATCCGGGCGGCGGGCAGGATGGCCTGCTTGTCCGGATCGTTGACGGAGATGAACACCGTGCCGGACATGGGGAGCCTCTGTCCGGCGGCCAGTTGGCTCTTCATGAAGGCCAGGCCGAAGCTCGAATCCACGCCCATGACCTCGCCGGTGGAGCGCATTTCCGGCCCCAGCAGTACGTCCACACCCGGGAAGCGGTTGAAGGGAAACACGGACTCCTTGACGGAGATGTAGCCACCCTTGCGGAGGCTCCAGGGATCCAGGTCTTTGAGGCGCGTTCCCATCATGATTTTGGTGGCCAGCTTGGCCAGGGGCACGCCTGTGGCCTTGGAGACGAAGGGCGAGGTGCGCGAGGCCCGGGGGTTGACCTCCAGAATGTAGACCTCCCCATCCTTGAGAGCGTACTGGATGTTCATGAGCCCGACCACGTTCAGCTCCATGGCCAGGGCCGTGGTCTGGCGCTCGATCTCGGCCACGATCGCCGCAGACAGGGTGTGGGGGGGCAACACGCAGGCCGAATCGCCGGAGTGGATGCCGGCCTCTTCGATGTGCTCCATGATGCCGGCCACGTAGGTGTCCTGGCCGTCGGACAGGGCGTCCACGTCCACCTCGATGGCGTTTTCCAGGAACTTGTCGATGAGGATGGGGTGTTCGGGGGAGACCACGGAGGCCTTCTTGAAGTAGCTGATCAGTCCGTCGTCGTCGTAAACCACTTCCATGGCCCGGCCGCCCAGCACGTAGGAAGGACGCACCACCACAGGATAGGTGATCTCCCGGGCGATCTCGCGGGCCTGGTCCACGCTCATGGCCGTCCCGTTGGGGGGCTGCTTGAGCGAAAGCTTTTTGAGCAGGGCCTGGAAGCGCTCGCGGTCCTCGGCCCGGTCGATGGAGTCGGGCGAGGTGCCCAGGATGGGCACGCCGGCGCGCATGAGCGGTACGGCCAGGTTCAGCGGAGTCTGTCCGCCGAACTGCACGATGACCCCTTCGGGCTTTTCGTGCTCGATGATGTTCAGCACGTCCTCGAGCGTAAGCGGTTCGAAATACAATTTATCAGACGTATCGTAATCGGTGGACACGGTCTCCGGATTGGAGTTGACCATGATGGACTCGATGCCAAGTTCCCGCAAGGCGTAGGAGGCATGCACGCAGCAGTAGTCGAATTCGATGCCCTGCCCGATGCGGTTGGGCCCGCCGCCAAGGATGACCACCTTGCGGTTGCAGGAGGGGGCGATCTCGACGCCGGTCTCGTAGGTGGAGTAGAAATAGGGGGTGTAAGCCTCGAACTCGGCGGCGCAGGTGTCCACCAAGTAGTAGGTGGGCTTGACTCCGAGCTTCTTGCGGATGTCGCGGACGTCCAGCTCAGACTTCTTCCAAAGCGAGGCCAGCTGGCGGTCGGAGAAGCCTAGCTGCTTGGCCTTGCGCATCACCGGGGCCAGTTTGGGGTTGGCGGCGCTGACGGACTCCTCCAGGGCGAAGGCGTGCAGGCTGGCCTCCATGTCCACGATTTCCTTGATCTGGCGCAGGAACCAGGGGTCGATCCGGGTGGCCTCGTGGATGTCCGCCTCGCTCATGCCGCACAGTATGGCCGAGCGTACGTCGAAAAGGCGGCGTGAGTTGGGCTTTCTGAGCGAGGCCAGGATGGCTTCCCTATCCCAGGAGCACTTGTCGTATTCCTTGGAGAGCCCGGGCATGCCGACCTCCAGGGAGCGCAGTCCTTTCTGCAGGGCCTCCTTGAAGGTGCGGCCGATGCTCATGGCCTCGCCCACGCTCTTCATGGCCGTGGTCAGAAAATCCTCAGCCCCAGGGAATTTCTCGAAGGTGAAGCGCGGGATCTTGACCACCGTGTAGTCGATGGTGGGCTCGAAGGAGGCCATGGTCTCGCGAGTGATGTCGTTGGGAATCTCATCCAGGGTGTAGCCCACAGCCAGTTTGGCGGCGATCTTCGCTATGGGGAATCCGGTCGCCTTGGAGGCCAGAGCCGAGGAGCGCGACACTCTGGGGTTCATTTCGATGACCACCAGTTCGCCGTCCTCGGGATTGACCGCGAACTGCACGTTGGAACCGCCGGTCTCCACGCCAATCTCGCGCATGATGGCCAGGGCGGCGTCGCGCATCCGCTGGTATTCATCGTCGGTCAAGGTCTGGGCCGGAGCCACCGTGATGGAGTCGCCGGTGTGAACGCCCATGGCGTCTATATTCTCGATGGAGCAGATGATGACGCAGTTGTCGCTGACGTCGCGCATCACCTCCAGCTCGAATTCTTTCCAACCCAGCACCGATTGTTCAAGCATCACTTCAGATTTCATGGAGAGGGCCAAACCGCGCGAGGCGATCTTCTCCAGATCCTCCATGTTGTAGGCCACGCCGCCGCCGGATCCACCCATGGTGAAGGCCGGACGGATGATGATCGGAAAGGGGATCTTCTTGCCCCAGTGGCGCACGTCCTCGACCGACCGGCAGATGCCGGATTCGGGCACCCTGAGTCCGATCTTCTTCATGGCCGCCTTGAACTCTTCGCGACTCTCGGCCTTCTTGATCACGGCCAGGTTGGCCCCGATCAGTTCGACGCCGAACCTGTCCAGCACCCCGGATTCGGCCAGGGCCACGGCGGTGTTCAGTCCGGTCTGGCCGCCCAGGGTGGGCAGCAGGGCGTCCGGGCGTTCGCGCTCTATGATCTTGGACACGATGTCAGGGTCGATGGGCTCGACGTAGGTGCGGTCGGCCAGCCCGGGATCGGTCATGATCGTAGCCGGGTTGGAGTTGACCAGCACCACCTCGTAGCCTTCTTCCTTGAGGGCTTTGGCGGCCTGCGAGCCTGAGTAGTCGAATTCGCAGGCCTGACCGATGACGATGGGGCCTGAGCCGATGATGAGTATTTTTTTGAGGTCGGTGCGTTTGGGCATGAGTGGGCGGGGTTGGGGTTAAGAAACTTCTGCGGGGCCGCAAACATGCTCGAATTATCAAGATTCGACGCGTCTAAACAGGGCTCGCCCCGGGCGTGGGTTTACGCAACTTATCCCCAGGCGGCAAGATATTTGAACGTGCCTTCGAAGGCCTCGGGGCGATTGACATCCAGGCCGGCATGCATAAAGGAGCACCTACCGGACAAACCGGAGGAAAAACCCCGTGAAGCCACAGTACATTCTTGCCGGATCCCTGGCAGCGATCGTGACCGCCCTGGACCAGTTCACCAAGTTCCAGGTCCAGCAACACCTCACCCTGTACACCTCGACACCGGTGATTCCCGGTTTCTTCAATCTGGTCCATACCCTGAACAAAGGCGCGGCCTTCGGGTTCCAAAACAGCCCGGACGGGACCTGGCAGCCCTATTTCTTCATTGCGGTCTCGGTCCTGGCCGTGGTCATAATCCTGAACCTGCTCTCCAAGGCCGACAACGGGTCGCGACTGTTCGTGGTGGCCCTGGGGCTCATCCTGGGAGGGGCCTTGGGCAACCTCATCGACAGGGTGCGCATGGGGCAGGTGGTGGATTTCCTCGAATTCTACGTGGGCTCGTTCGTGTGGCCGGCCTTCAACGTAGCCGACATCGCCATCACCCTGGGGTCACTGGCGCTCATACTCTCCTTCTACACGCGCAGGCGGGGCTGAACCCGACGTCCAACCCCTCCCCGGCCTTGCCAAAAGGCGAGCCCGGGGATAGCAAGGACCCATCTATGATGCTCACTTCCACAATCGGGGGATATCCCCTCTGGCTCTTTCTGGTTCTGACCTTGCCCGTTTTTCTCAACTTCTGGGCGATCGCCCACGCATTCTATCGCAACTTCCCCACGATTCAGGAGAAAATGGTCTGGCTGTGCCTGGCGGTCTTCGTGCCGGTGATTGGCGGACTGATCTACTTGTTCATGGGCAGGAAAAGAGGAACGAGAGAAGTATGAACGCACGCCTCCTGATCTTGGCCGCCCTGCTGGTCCTCTCCGGATGCGCCGGGGCGAGTTCGTCCGACGGTCCCGTCAAGGGCAAGCCCGTTGATCCCCAAGCCCAGGCCCAGGCCGACCTCCTGGCCGAGGTGGACGGCCTCAAGTCCCAGGTGCATCGGCTCGCCGCCGAACTTGAGGACCTGAACCTCAAGGTTCGCACCCTAACCCAGGGCGACGGCTCGGGCAACACCGCCACTTTGCCGGAACTCTCCAAGCGGATCCAGAAGCTGGAGGGCAGCCTCAGACAGATGGGCTCTCAACTGGGCGTCGAAGTGGACGGCCAGCAGCCGGCAGCCAATCCAGCCCCCGGTGGGGACCAGCCGGCCCAGGGACCTGCCGGGTCGGATGCTCCCGCCGCTTCCCCAGGCTCCACTCCCCAGCCCCAGGCCCCCGCAGCGCAGATTCCAGCCGCTCAGGCCGCCCCGGCTGCCCAGACCGCGCCAGCCGCCCAGACGCCCGCGACCGCCAACACCGACCCGGCCGAGGCCCTCTACGCCAAGGGCATGCAGGCCTTCCAGGCCAAAGACTACGATCAGGCTGCCGCCCTCTGGGGCGACGTGGCCAAGAGCTATCCCAAGCACAACCTGGCCTCCAACGCCTACTTCTGGATTGGAGAGGCCTATTTCCAGAAGGGCGACTGGGGTCAGGCCGCTCTGAACTACAACAACGTGATCGAGAAGTTCCCCAAGAGCATCAAGGCCCCAGCGGCCATGCTCAAGATGGGCATGGCCTTCCAGAAGATGAACAAGAAGGACGCCGCCAAGTACGAGTTCCAGGACCTCATCAAGAAATTCCCGGAATCCGCCGAGGCGCGCCGGGCCAAGAGCCTTATCTAAGGGTCTGAAGATATGAATGAAATCCGCAAGATCGTCCACTTGAGCTTCCCCCCGGACACGTCGGGCAAGCCGGTGGTCTGCAACATAATCAAACTTTTCGACCTGTGCTTCAACATTATCAAGGCCCAGATCAACCCCCGCGAGGTGGGGGAGATGATCCTTGAGATCAACGGCCTGGAGCAGGCCGTACGCGACGGTTTGGAATACCTGAAGGAACACGGAGTCCACGTCACGCCCGTGGCCCAGAAAGTGCGCAAGGACGAGGACGTCTGCATCCACTGCGGGGTGTGCACCGCGCTGTGCCGGCCTCGGGCTCTGGAGATCGACCGCGGTACCTGGAAGGTGCGCTTCGATTCCGAGAAGTGCGTGGCCTGCGGCCTATGTGTGAAGGTCTGCCCTGTCAAAGCCATGGAAACGCTACTGGAGAACGGGGTTCTCTAACCCCGCCTGGGAGGCTGGCAAATGGCGGAGGAACAACGCACCTTTTTGCGCATCCCCACCAACCTGCGCGGCCGGATGCGTCTGGTGGCCTCGGACAATGAACTGCAGCTGTTTCGCGAGGCCCCCTTTGCCAGTTCCTCGGTCATTACCGCGGAACTCAAGAACGCCGGCCTGAGCGAGGCCCTGATCGCCGCCCTGCAGACCATCGACCACAAGCTGGACATGCTCGTTGGCATCCACACCCAGGACAGTCTCCAGATCGATTTTCCCCATATGGTGGAGGTCTTGGAGATCTCCGGGGCCGGGGTGAAGCTGGTCAGTTCCTATCCCCTCGCCGTGGATCAGACACTGGAGCTGGTGATCACCCTCACCCAGCTCCCTGTGCGCATGGCCGGGTCCATCGGCCGCGTGACCCGCGCAGAGGTGCTGGACGGCCGCCAGCTATGGGCCGTGGACTTCACCAAAATACGCGACCGCGACCTGGAATCCATCGTCCAGTTCGTGTTTCAAACCCAGCGCGACGAACTTCGCGCTCGGAAATGGGAGTGACTCGCATGGTGGCCAAGACCGACACTATGATCGAAGACATGATGGACCGCTACATGGGCGAGATGGTGGACAACCTTAAATCCGCCATCACCCAGGCCGTGGAAAAGGAGCTGTCCAAGTCACTCACCCGTTCGCTCTTGCAGAGCGAGTTCTACAAGCGCTTGAACGACGACATGCACCATGGCCTCCAGTCCATCTACAAGGAACTGGCCCAGGCCAGGCAGGAAGACGGCGGCACGGGCATCGTCAAGGAAAAGAAGCGCGCCGACCAACTCTTCAGCGAGGCCGCCGACCAACTGGACAAGATCCTCTCCACCACCGAGGAAGCCACCGGCGAGATCATGGACATCGTCGAGAAACACATGGAAATGCAGGCCAAGTCCAACCAGATTCTGCACAGCCTCAAATCCGGGGGGGTCACCAAGGAACAGCTGAACGACCTCCGGGAAATGAGCGACGCTTTGAACTCCGACCTCATGACCATCATGACAACCCTGTCCTTTCAGGACCTGACCGGCCAGCGCATCAAGCGCATCATCGGGGCCATCAAGAACGTGGAGACCATTGTCCTGGACCTGTATCTGTCCACCGGGCTTAAGCTCAAGGCCCACCAGGAGTCCCCGGACAAGGACCTGGACCAGCTCGAGGCCGAGGCCGAACAGAAGGTCACCGAGCTGAAGGGTCCGCAGCTGGACACGGACCAAGCCTCGGTGGACGATCTGCTGGCGTCGTTGGGGTTGTGAGGGGGCAGGTGGGACGTCAGTCCTGCTTCGTCCCGTACTGTTTCTGCCACTCATCCAGGAACAAAATTGCAGTCTCCACAGGCGTGAGCTTCCCGGCCTTGGCCCGAAGCGCCCACACCAAGTCCTTGAAAGGCGCGCTCTCGGTGAGCCCCAGAGTAGCCAGAAGCTCGCGGGCCTCGCTCCTGTAAGCCTCTGGCAGCGTTTCGATCGCTCCCCCCTCCTGACGCGGTTTTGGCCAGCCCTCCAGGCGGTCCTCCAGGAACGAAAGCAGGGCCCTCATGCGGGCCTGGTAGGTGTGCTCCTTGAGCGCCCGCTCCCTGGCCCGCTCGGCAAAGGCCCGGCGTTCCTCGGGGGCGGCCAGGAAGTGGCGGATGGACTCCTTGAGCCCGGCCATGTCGGTAAAGGTGGCCAGCTCGCCCGGAGCGAAAAGCTCCGGCAGAAGCGTACGTTCGTCCACCAGTTGGAAGGCACCGCACATGGCCAGCTCGAAGGTGCGCGGGTTCACGAAGTCGCCCCCGCTCACCAGCTCCCTGGCGGTGACGCTGGAATGCAGGTTCAGGTTCACGGCCGTAGCGTTGAAGATCTTCACCGCATCCGTGGGCGAGATGCGCTCCCCGCCACGCTGCACTCTGGACGACAAAGCCTCGTCTCCCTCCCAGTCTGAGCCCCAGATCTTGAGTCCGAACTCCATCAGCTCCCTGAAGGCCACCCGGCGGTTAGGATAACCCGCGCCAAGAAAGGCCAGGTCCGCGCCGTACTGGCGTTTCTCCACGCTTGTGAGCGTAAGCGGCTTGTGGAAGTCCGGATCAGCGGCCAAGGGCAGGTACAGGGCGTTTTTCTGGCCAATGCCCTCGAGCCTGGAAAGAAGCGGCTCCTTCTGGATGACGGCGAAGGCATCGTAGTACTGGGCGAAGGATTCCCAGTAGGTGAACAACCTGAAGTCCTCCACAAACCACATGACCGAAGGAATGCCCGCCTGGCGCAGGCGTTTGAGAACCTGCCGCGTGAGCGGAGCCTGGGCCATGGCCAGGATCAAGTCCGGCTGGAAGGTCTCGGCTTTGGCCAGCACGCCCTGTGCCACCACCTGCAGGAAAGCCTGCTCCAGGTAGTCCAGGCGCTCGGCGGTTACCCGCAGCCCCTTGAGAGCCGAAAAGGCACCGTAAAAGTCTGGGGCTTCGAAGGTCTCCACCGCATGCCCGAGCGAGGCCAGGGCGTTGCGGCAGTACCGACCGATGGGCAGGGATCCCCCGTAGAGGGGCAGAACCACGAGTACGCGCAGGGAGCGATTCATAATATTTCAAGTAGTGTTTGATGTTTATGAAGCATGAAATCCGGGTCCGCCAGCAACGTTTCGGCCAGGTCCGGCGCTACCGGTACAGCGTGTCCGGCCTCGATCCCCAGGTGGCGGGCGATGAAGCCCCGTACCCGCAGCCGTTCTCCACGGCCTGGATCCTGGCCGGTAAAGGCTTTGCAAGTCACGCCCAGGGCGTCGAAATCAGTGTGGTAGCCCGTGAGCCCCGGAGGCGGATCTCCAGCAAACCTTCCGCCCTCCAGGCCGCCCACCAGGCGCAGAAATTCACGCCGCCGGAAGGGCTCCAAGCAGGCCTGGCCGCACGGGCAGGGGGCGCTCTCCAGGCAGGGAGCGCATTCGTGCACAGCCTGCCAGACCGTATGTCCCCTGCCGTATGGGCCGGTCTCGTGGCACCAGGCCGAGGAGAGGAAAGTCGCGGTGACAGGCACGCCCAGATGAGCGGCCAGATGCATGACCCCGGTGTCCGGGGTCAGTACCCGGTCCAACCCGGCCACGGTGTCCGCGAGTTCCTGCCAGCCCGTGCGTCCGGTCAGGTCCACCACCGTGTCCGCCACTCTGGGTGGCAGACGCACCGTCAGTTCCCGCGCCGCCGAGCGCTCGGCCGCCGTGCCCAGCAGGTATATTTTCGGTGTGTCCAGCATCGGCAGCATTGCCTGGACCACAGAAGCCAGCATGTCCGGGGGAAGCGAGCGCCTGGCGTGCCGACCGGCCATGGCCACTCCCAGGCCGCCGCCCTTGGGCACGGCGTCCGGGTTCACCTCCGGCCCAGGTGCCATGGGCCAGACGAATCCGGCCCAGAAGTCCTCCAGATTGAGCGCGCCCAGCCGGCGGTTTCCGGTCCAGCGCAGGGCCATGCCAGTCCAGGGGTCGCGCACGGGTTGGCCCTGGTCGAGCTTATATCCGCGCACGATATCGGGATCGAACAAGGTGCTCGTGGCCATGTTCAGGCCGGAGAAATTCAGGTTGTACACCCGGTGAAAGCCCTTCCCGGACAAATCCTCCAGGGCCCGGCGCAGGGCCAGTGGATCGGGGGGGGAATGGGCATTGATGACATGGACGTCGAGCCATGGATACAGGAGCCTGGCCAGTCGCTCCAAGGAGGCGTCCACCAGCAGATAGACGGCCCTGCCGGTGGCCCGAAGGCCAAGCAGCAGCCGCTTGGTCTGCACCAGATCCCCGAACCGGGCCAACTGGGTCACCAGGACTGGTTTCATGGCTTTCGGATTATCCCAAGGCCCGGGGGAAAGAAAGTGGCTTTGCGGTTGGGACCTGATTTGTTATGGTCACCGCCCATGCGATACTACCCCCTATTCGCGGACCTCACTCGCAAGCGCTGCCTCGTTGCCGGCGCGGGCGAAGTAGGCCGCCGCAAGATCGGAACCCTGGCCGTCTGCGGAGCCAGTGAAGTCCTGGTCCTGGACACCAGCGCCCCGGACACGCGTCTCATGGAAACGATCGCCCACCCGGCCGTGACCTTCGAGCAGCGCTCCTTCCGGGATTCCGACCTGGACGGCCGCTTCCTGGTCATCGCTTCCACCAGCGACGAGGACCTTAACTGGCGTATCAGCCGAGCTTGCCAGGAGCGCGGCATCCTGTGCAACATCGTGGATCAGCCCGAGAAGTGCAGCTTTATCGTGCCGGCCCTGTTCACCCAGGGCGACCTGACCGTGGCCATCTCCACCGGCGGCGGCTCCCCAGCACTGGCCCGCAAAATCCGCGAGGGCCTGGGCGAGTTCCTGGGCTCGGAGTACGGGGCCATGCTGGTTCTCATGAGCAGGCTCAGACCCCTGGTACTGGAGCTTGGCCTTGGCTCTCCCCGAAACGCGACCATCTTCAGGGGCCTGGTGGACTCCGGTATTCTGGAGGCCCTGGAACGCAAAGACCTGGCCCAGGCCGCCGATCTCTTGACCGGACACATCCCGACCGAACTCACGCCGCGTATCCCGGAGCTTCTGGATGGACTGGTCTGAACTTCTCTTCTACTCCGTCTTGGTCCTCTACCTGATCGGCAGTGGCGGCCACATTTGCGGCATCCTCACTCGAAAGGAGCGGCCCAGGCTGGTCGGTGGGGTGGTCTCCGGTGCCGGGTTTGCCCTGCACGGCCTGAGCCTGGCCTTGCAATTGGTTCATGAACCGACAGTGGCCAGGGGCGGGTTCTACCTGAGCCTCTTTTCCTGGAGCGTGCTGCTCATCCTGTTCATCCTGTGGGCGCGCCTGCGGATGTCGTTCCTGGGGCTCATCGCCACCCCGCTGGCCCTGGTGCTCCTGCTCGCCTCCCAGGCGGCGACTTCGGCCCCCCTGGCCCCCCTGCCCCTCCCCCCGGCGCTGCCTGGGCTTTTCTTCGGGCTGCACATCGGCACGCTGTTCGCCTCCCTGGGGCTCATGGCCATGGCCTGCGCAGCCGGGATTGGCTACCTGAAGCTGGAGCGCCGCATCAAATCCAAGGAGAAGCTCACGGGAGCCTGGGCCGCTCTTCCCTCCCTGGACAAGCTGGACTCGGCCAACCGCCTGGCGGTGACCATTGGCTTCCCGCTGTACACCCTGGGGCTGGTTTCGGGCTTCCTGTGGGCCGGGCTCACCTGGAAACGCTACTTCTCCTGGGACCCCAAGGAAGTCGTGGCGGTCCTCATCTGGCTCCTGTTCGCCTACCTCTTCCACCAGCGCGTGGCTCTGGGCTGGCGCGGCCGAAAAACCGCCTGGCTGGCCATCTGGGTTTTCGGGTTGAGCCTGGCCTCGATGTTCCTGATCAACTTTTTCGTCAAGACGCACCACAGTTTCACCTGATGCAGCACGACATTCATCTTTTCGGCCTGAACCACCGCACCGCCGGAGTGGAGGTGCGGGAGTGCTTCTCCCTCAAGGATCTGGAGGCCTGCGAAGCCTGCGTGAGCGAGCTTGGCCGCTACGTGGACGAGGTCATGCTGCTGTCCACCTGCAACCGGGTGGAACTCCTGGTTGTTGCACCCAGGGGTTCCAATGTCTCGTCCAGAGTCCTGGAGTGCTGGGCGAGCGCGAGTGGGCGACAGGCCCAAGAACTGGCTCCGCACATCTACGAGCACCGCGATCTGGCGGCCGTGGAACACATGTACTTGGTGGCCTCCGGGCTTGACTCCATGGTACTCGGCGAGCCGCAGATCCTGGGCCAGCTCAAGCAGGCCTACAAGGCGTCGGTGGAGAAGGGCCAAGCCAAGGTCGTGGTCAACCGGCTCTTGCACAAGGCCTTTTCCGTGGCCAAGCGAGTGCGCACCGAGACCGGCATCGGGGCCAGCGCCGTGTCCATCAGCTACGCGGCCGTGGAGCTGGCCAAGCGCATCCTGGGGGACATGGCGGACAAGAAAGCCATGCTGGTGGGTGCGGGCGAGATGGCCGAGCTGGCGGCCACCCACCTGGTGGGAGCCGGCGTGCGCTCTCTCTGCGTGGTCAACCGCACCCTGGCCCGGGCCGAGGAGCTGGCCTCGCGCTTCAAAGGCACGGCCTACTCCTTCACCGACCTCACCACGCGCCTGCCCGAGGTGGACATCGTCATCACCTCCACCGGCTCCCCCGAGCCCATCATCAGGGCCAGGGACGTGAAGGACGTGCTCAAAAAGCGCAAGTACCGGCCCATGTTCTTCATCGACATCGCCGTACCTCGTGACATCGACCCGGACATTAACAGCCTGGACAACATCTATCTCTACGACATCGACGATCTCAAGGAAGTCGTGGAGGAGAACAAGGCCCAGCGCCAGATGGAAGCCGAGAAAGCCAGGGAGATCGTCCAGGCCGAGACCGACAAGTTCGGCCAGTGGCTCGATTCTCTGGACCTGCAGCCCACCATAGTGGACCTGCTCTCGCGGGGCGAGGAACTGGCCCATAAGGAGCTCAAGAAGACCCTCAAGCGCCTGGGGCCGGACTGCGCGGACGAAGTCCGGGAGGCAGTGGAGGTCCTGGCCTTGAAGCTCTCTCGCAAGCTCTACCACGCTCCGCTGGTCTTCCTGAAGCGCCGCTCCCGCGAAGAATCAAGTGAGCGCTTCCTGGACCTGGCCCGGCGCATGTTCAATCTGGATGAAGACATCGTACCCCCCGAGGCCCACCTGGACCGCAAGAACGGCGAGGAGGACTAGATGCGCGCCTACACCGTCGACGAGCTGCAAGAGGAAGACGTGGCCAGGATCGAGGACCGCCTGGCCCAAAAGGGCTGGACGGGCTCCATCAAGGGCATGTACTATGTGCCCATACCTGAGGAGTTTTTGGGACCGGAGCAGCGCGAGCATCTTGAGTCCTGTGGACCGTTCTTCCTGCCCCTGGAAACCGGAGACGGCTGGGTGCGCCTGGAGCTCCTTGTGCGGGCCAGACAGATTCTGCGTTGCTCCTGTGTGGCCTACGCCAACCCGGCCCTGCGCGAGCATATGGTCAACACCCTCGACAACCTAATCAAGGAGCTGGACATCGCAGTCTAGGAGCAGCCCATGAGTACCATCCATTGGTCCGACGATCTCTTAGTCAACATCCAGGAGATCGACCTCCAACACCGCCAGCTCTTCAACCTGTTCGGTGAGTTGGAAAAAGCCGTGGCCCTCGGTGCGGGCAGGCAGAGTCTGGACCGGGTCATCCGCGAACTCAATGTCTACGTCCGGGAGCACTTCACCACCGAAGAGCGCTGGATGCACCGACATGAATTTCCCTTCCTGCCCGAACACCTCGCCCAGCACGAAACCTTCGTGGACAAGCTCCTCAACCTGGAGTTGGACCACCTGGGCGGCCGAGTGGACATCTCCCAGGAGCTCCTCGACTATCTTGAGAACTGGCTCAAAGACCACATCGGCGGCTACGACATGGCCTTCGCCAAGTACTTCCGGAATATCGACGCGTAATAAAGCCCATGCCTGTCCCCCCTGGGCTGCAACATCTCTCGCCGTGGGCGGCCCGCCTGTGCCTTCGGGTGGAGGATTTCGCCCGGAGCCTGACGGCCCAGAGGTCCGAGAGGCCCAATACGCCCGAGATGATCGAGGGCCGCGCCCTGGTGTTGGCGATCTCGGGCGGCCTGGACTCAACCGCCCTGGCCGTCATCCTGAAGCTCCTTGCCCCCCGACTGGGCATGAGCCTCTCCGCCGCCCACCTGGACCACGGCCTGCGCCCGGAGTCCGGTGAGGATGCCGCGTTCTGCGCCGCGTTCTGCGCGGAAATGGGCATTCCCTTCGTCAGCGTCGCCCGGGACGTGCGTACTCTGTCCGGGGCATGGAACACCGGCATCGAAGACGCCGGACGCAAGGCCCGCCATGCCTGGCTGGAGGAAACCCGGGAGCGCTTCGGGGCCTTCGCCGTGGTCATGGCTCACCATCTTGACGACCTGGCCGAGGACCAGCTCATGCGCCTGACCCGTAGAGCCGGCTGGCCGGCCCTTGGCGGCATGAAAGCCTGGGATCCTGCCCGGCGCATACTACGCCCCCTGCTCATGACCCCGAAGGGTGACCTGCGCCGCCTGCTCACGGAGCTGGATGTCGCCTGGCGCGAGGATGCGACCAACGCCGACCCTGCCTTCACCCGCAACCGGGTCCGCCGGGACATCCTCCCCCTGTTTGTTCGTGAAAATCCGGACTATCTCGGCGCCTGCGCCGAACTCTGGCGACAGGCCCGGCTTGACGAAATCCACTGGAACGACGCCTTATCCGCCGCCCTGGTGACCGATAGAGCCGACGGAGGGCAGGATGGATCGGGGATCGTGTCCAGCAATTCCCACGCTTCACGTGACGAGTCGTTTTTCTTGCCAGATGCATCCCGCACATCGCTGAGTTGGCCAGAGTTTCTGTCCAACGAGTCCCTCGACGCCTGCTCCCAGGCCCTGCGCCTGCGCCTGTACAAGCGGACGGTGGAGGCGCTGGGACCGGGCCAGGCCCTGTCCGCAGCCCTGCACGGCCTGGACGAGGCTTGGCGCAACCGTTCGACAGGAAAGCGTTTCCAGTTCCCGGGCGGGAAGGAGGCCCGAGTGGAACGCGGCGGCATCAGTTTCCAACCCGGCCCGATGCCGCTCAGCGTTGACACTTCAAAGGCCGAGAGATAAGGAGCACCGATTGTTATTTTTTAAACAAGGAGGCGGCGCGTGAATATCCTGATCTTCGGACCCAACGGCAGCGGCAAGGGAACACAGGGGTCCCTGGTAAAAGACAAGTACAAGCTGGCTCACATCGAGTCCGGCGGCATCTTCCGCGAGCACATCGGGGGCGGCACCGAGTTGGGCAAGAAGGCCAAGGCTTTCATCGACCGCGGCGACCTCGTTCCCGACGACATCACCATCCCCATGGTCCTCGAGACCCTGAAGACCAAGGGCAAGAACGGCTGGCTGCTGGACGGCTTCCCCCGCAACATGGTCCAGGCCAAGAAACTGTGGGAGGCCCTGCAGAGCGAAGGCATGAAGCTCGACTTCGTCATCGAGATCCTCCTGCCCCGCGAAGTGGCCAAGAACCGCATCATGGGTCGCCGCATTTGCAAGAACGACAACAACCACCCCAACAACATCTTCATCGACGCTATCAAGCCCAACGGCGACAAGTGCCGCGTCTGCGGCGGCGAGCTTTCCGCCCGCTCCGATGACCAGGACGAGGCCGCCATTGGCAAGCGCCACGACATCTACTACGATACCAAAACCGGCACCATGGCCGCTGCCTACTTCTACAAGGATCTGGCCGCCAAAGGCCTCACCAAGTACATCGAGCTCAACGGCGAGGGCTCCATCGGCTCCATCAAGGACACCCTGATCTCCCAGCTGCCCTAGCTCGCAAAATCGCTCATCCTGCCCCGGGGCTCGCGCCCCGGGGCATTTTTTTTCGTCACCACCAGCGCAGTGTCAGGGAGGCGACCTCCCTTCAGGCCACGGACGCCAAAGCCGGAAAGCGCGCGGCTCACACCCCGCAATGCCGCCCCGGTGTACCACCGGTCCTGCGCGGGACAGCAGGGAAACCATGCCCGGAAACACCATCGACGGTCTCATTACCGCGCTTGCCGCTGTCGCCCCAACTCAAACTCTGGGTAACCCCTTCCGGGACGCCCGGCTCGCTAACAACCTCAAGCTGTACTTGAATTATCTCGACTCCAGGCCCACCCACCTGGCCCTGATCGGCGAAGCCGCCGGGCACCGAGGATGCGCCCTCACCGGAATGGCCTTCACCAGCCCCGAGACCCTGCGCGACTCCCGGAACGATTTCTTTACTACATGCCGAGACCGGATGTTCCGCCAGGGCGACGTCTTCGAACCCAGCGGCCGCTTCGTCTGGGGCGTGGCCGACGCCCATGGCGTCATGCCCCTGCTGTGGAACGCCCTGCCCCTTCATCCCCATCAGCCGGGCCAGCCCCGCACCAACCGCACCCCCACCAGGGCCGAACTGGAATTGGGCGAGCCCTTCCTGACCCGGGTGCTGGACATATTCCGACCCAAGGTGATCGTGGCCGTCGGACGCAAGGCCGAGCACTCGCTTGGAAGGCTCTTCCCGGGTCTGAAATTCCGCGTCGTGCGCCACCCGTCAATGGGGGGGAGTACGCTCTTCCGGGAGCAGATGGCCGTCATTCTTGGGGAGTTTCGGAACGGCTGACGTTTTGGGTACAGCCCCCCCCGGTAGGGCGTTGCCCTGCACCCGCCGGGGGCGGTGTCCCACCCAGCCCCCCTCGCATCGGCTCCAAGGTGCCCTGATGCCACCACCCCTGGCCGGGGGCCAACTGTCCTGCCGAAGCTGGCCGTGAGGAACTTGATCATGTAAAAAGGGCCGGGGCGAACTGCCCAGGCCCCCAAGAAAAATCAACGGACGGCTTGGAACTATCTCAGCTTCAGCTTCAGCCCGTCCTCGGTTCTCTTCACCGTAAACTTCTGGCCTTCCTCGAACTCGATGCCGACAAGCATGTTGGCCGTGAGAACGATCTTGCCTTTCCGGTAGACCGGGGAGGTCGATCTGGTCCGGGTGGAAGCCCCTTGGATTTCCAGGTATTCTTTCTTCTCCTGCATGAGCTTGAAGAGATGGCTCTTCAGCGTGGGCATGGACAACACGTCCAACGCTGCCATGATTTCCTTGGCGGATTTGCCAGCCTTGATCAGAGCATACAGTTTTTCCCCGTCGTACTTGGCCTCGATCTTCTCGCCTTTCTTAGCCGGCATATTTGAGCCTCCATTTATATTGAATCATCGCGCCCTCATATCTATGAGAGGTGACTATCTAGTCAAGTTTTTTTTCGACTCTTCATTCATGTCTCAAAAAAACAACATGTAAAAATGCACAATGAAATACTGCAGAAGCTTAGCGTATAGAGACATCCGGAGACTCAATCGCCTGGCCATGTTGCGCACAAAAGTATCAAACCGTTCGAAATAACTGATAAACAGGTGGATTCACAGGTCTCACCCCTCATCGACCTGTCGGAGATCTTATTTCTCAACTGCGTAGACCAGGAACATTTGACTCTCGCATCTCAATAAGGCCACCTGGGTTAGAAAAAGTTTTCCCCCTGTTGCCCGTGGACATGCCTTCCACTCTACCCGGACGTCTGGTACTCCCCTCAACATGCCGACTCTCTCCTGTGAATTTGCCGCGCGAGTCGTGATTTCAAGGAAGCCTTCGTGAACGAAAACCATTGTCCGCGCATCGCCATGGAAATGTCCCTGTCCTTGTCCCAGGTGGCAGCCGTGGCCAGACTGGCTGGAGAGGGAGCCACGGTCCCCTTCATAGCCCGCTATCGGAAGGAGGCTACGGGTTCCCTGGACGAAGTAGCCGTTACTGCCATCTGTGAACGTCTGGAGGCAATGTCCGAACTGGACAAACGCCGCGAGGCCATACTGTCCTCTTTGAAAGAACGCGGGCTTCTCACCCCTGAATTGCAAGCGACCCTGGAGAATGCCCGTGACCGAGCCAGGCTGGAAGACGCCTATCTGCCCTACCGCCCCAAACGGCGCACCCGGGCTTCCATGGCGCGGGAGCGGGGGCTCGCCCCCCTGGTCCGGGCGCTCCTGGCCCAGCAGGGCCGCGAGCCCACGGCTCTTGCCAGACCTTTTGTGGATTCGAGTAAGGGAGTTCCGGACACGGAGAGCGCCCTGGCCGGCGCCCGTGACATATTGGCCGAAGACATGGCCGAGGATTCTCGCTTGCGGGCGGCCGCGCGCGATCTCTTTATTCGCCGTGGCCGATTCATGTCTAAAGTGGTCAAGGGCAAGCAAGAGGCCGGAGCGACCTACCGCAACTGGTTCGACTGGGAGGAGCCGGTGCGGTCCATTCCAGGGCACCGCGCCTTGGCCATGTTCCGCGGGGAGGCCGAGGGATTCTTGTCGCTCAGCCTGAGGCCGCCGGAGGAAGAAATCCTTGAACTGGCCCGCCGATCCCTGGTGCGTGGCCGAGGACCGGACGCTCAAGAGGTGGAGGCCGCCCTGGCCGACGGATGCAAGCGCCTGCTTGCTCCTTCGTTGGAAAACGAGACCCGGACCGAAGTCAAGACCCGGGCCGATGCCGAGGCCATACGGGTCTTCGCCTCCAACCTGCGCGGGTTGCTCTTGGCGCCTCCCCTGGGCCAAAAGCGAGTACTGGCCCTGGATCCCGGCTTTCGCACCGGGGCCAAGTTGACTGTGCTGGATGCTCAGGGCGCCTTGTTGCACCACACCACGATCCACCCCACCACCTCGGCCGACCGGAAGGCGGCTTCGGCCGCCGTAGTCAAGGAACTGTGCGCCCGGTTCCAGGTCCAGGCCGTGGCTATCGGCAACGGCACGGCCGGTCGGGAAACTGAAGCCTTCGTGCGTGAACTTGACCTCGGGCTCCCCGTTGTTCTTGTGAACGAGGCCGGCGCCTCGATCTACTCCGCATCGGATGCCGCCAGGCGGGAATTTCCCGACCTGGACCTGACAGTACGCGGGTCCGTGAGCATCGGTCGCAGGCTCATGGACCCGCTGGCCGAGTTGGTCAAGCTCGACCCAAAATCCATAGGCGTGGGCCAATACCAGCACGATGTGGACCAGGCCGGACTGCGCCGGGCCTTGGACGACGTAGTCATGAGTTGCGTGAACGCCGTGGGGGTGGATGTCAATACGGCCAGCCAGGAACTGCTGACTTTCGTGTCCGGGCTTGGCCCTGCTTTAGCCTCGGCCGTGGTGGAGCATCGTGAAGAACACGGCCCTTTTCGAACCCGGGACGCCTTGCGTCAGGTCCGGAGGTTGGGGCCCAAGGCTTTCGAGCAAGCAGCCGGTTTTTTAAGGGTGCGCGGGGAAGAACCGCTCGACCTGAGCGCCGTGCATCCCGAACGATATGCCCTTGTTCGGCGCATGGCCCATGATGCAGGATGCACGGTGAGTCAGCTTTTGTCCGACGCCTCCGCCCGGGCCAGAGTGCGTCTTGAGGATTACATCATCGGTGACATAGGCCTGCCCACCCTCACAGACATCATGGCGGAACTGGAAAAACCCGGCCGGGATCCCAGAGCGAGTTTCAGTGCCTTCGCCTTTGTCGAGGGTGTAAACCGGATTGAGGATTTAACTCCCGGTATGGAACTTCCTGGCATTGTCACCAATGTGACTAAGTTTGGAGCCTTTGTGGACATCGGCGTTCACAGAGACGGCATGGTGCATGTGAGTCAACTGTCGGACCGCTTTGTGTCGGATCCGACTGAAATCGTGTCTGTAGGTCGAGAGGTACATGTGCGGGTGGTGGATGTTGATTTGCAGCGCGGTCGCATTGGGTTGACCATGCGGGGCCTTCCCGCTTCCATGAAATAGCACGAAGGAGGATGCCATGAATCGACGCGAATTCATCGAAGCCGGGGCCGTAGTATTGGCCGCCAGCGCCGTGTTGACAGCCAGCACCGTGTCTCCCGGCATGGCTGCGCCCCAATCACAAGACTTGGCTCTGCCCCAGCCCCAGACCTCCGGCGGGAAGCCCCTCATGGAGGCACTCATGGAGCGCCACTCCACAAGGAGCTTCTCTCCAAAGCCCCTGGAGCCCCAGGTTTTGTCCAACCTGTTGTGGGCTGCCTGGGGGATCAACAGGACTGACGATTCGGGCAAACGGACCGCCCCCTCTTGGAAGAATCGCCAGGAGACAACGGTCTTTGCCGCCCTGCCGGAAGGCTTGTACCGCTACGTTCCAAAAGGCCATTCCCTGGCCCAGGTAGTGGCCAAGGATCTTCGCCCCCTGACAGGAAAACAGGACTTTGTGGCCACAGCCCCCCTCAACCTCATCTATGTGCTTGATATGTCCAAGATGAGCGAAGCCACGCCAGAAGAAAGGCTCCTCTACGGCGGCGCCGATTCCGGGTCCATCTTCCAGAACGTTTACCTCTTTTGCGCCTCGCAAGGATTGGCGACCGTGGTTCGAGCCAGCATTGACAAGCCCGCCCTGGCCAAGGAAATGGGACTCGGTGCGGATCAGATGATCACCTTGTCGCAAACAGTGGGCTATCCCAAGGTTTAATCGCCGGCACGGCAAAGGCATGAGGCCATCCGGAAGGATTCACTCGCCGGATGGCCTTTTTCACTGCGAGAGAAGCCAAGGTCGGCGTTGTCGCTCTCGACGAATCATTATGGGGAACGGCTGACAGACGTCGAGCCTCGAAGAATCTACCCGGCGAAAGTAACCACCGGCCCCCTTCTTGCCCGGCCCTTCCGACCGCTTTGTTGCGCGCTAAAGTTGGGCCAGCATCTCCGCGGTTTTGTCCGAGGACACAAAACCGGCAGGTCCCCGTTGGACGAGCCCTGCGATTTCTTCGGCTGGGTTGCCGAGTATGTAATCCCGCGTGATGGGTCCCTTGAGCGTCCCCTCGTAGCGGTCCGTCGCGTTTGAAATGGTCCCCTCGAACCTCCGGTCACCAACCAGAACTGAACCTCTGACATAAGTTCTAGGATGCAATACTCAATAGTCTCATGAGCCTTTATTATTTAGAGCATACGACATGTTGTTCACAAAAATACACGGCAAATGGATAGTATTTCCCATTCTGGCGGCATGAACACGGTACGTAGGCAAATAGTGCCCACTTGAAACCCAATAAACCACTCGATTCCGTACAATTCCGGGCCTCAAAATCCGGCATGGATTTTGCCTCCAACTGAGCCGGTCATAGATTTCGCTAAGGAGCATGTCATGGAAATCCAGCCTACGGCAGCGACATCCGCTACCTCTGACGTGAATCGCGCGAAGTCAGCGACACCCACCGACAACAGCGACAGCTTTAGCCGGCTCTTGGCTGCGGCCGGCACGGACACCTCATCCAGCATGGCAAACACCGGAACTCTTTCCCCGGCGCTCGCTTCCAATTCCCTCGGAACGCTTCTCAGCCTTTCTCAACAGCCCGTACAGACTGTCACGTCGGAAGCATCGTCAACAGCCGAAAGCACATCGGCATCCTCCTCGGCATCGACTTCCCGGCAGGCGTCTTCGTCGCCCCAGGATTCCGGTTGGAACTGGACGACGGTAGCCTCCGGCGTTTCGACCGCAACTGGTCCCGACGGCACGAAATGGACCAAATATAACCTCAACGAAGCTCTCACTTCCTCCGACAAGCAGATTCTGGGTTGGTCAGACGGTGACAACAATCCCATCACGGACACGCTGGCTGGTTTGGTCGCCCAGGATCGCTACGAGGGCACACTCACGGGTCCAATCACGCAAGACTACATCTTCGGCAACCAGGCCAAGGGGATTGTCGGACTTGCCCAACGTGGTCCTGAAACAAAGCAGGCTACGGATTTAATCGATGGAATGCTCGACCGGTTATCAGCCTGATGCTTCAGCGTACTTGTCTGATGCATCATCGTTGCTATATTCACTCAGTTTGATGAACTTTCGGTCTGCTACTCCCAGGCAAGGGCCGCCATTGGTGTGCTTGGACAACACCGTTCCAAGGTATGTCCAGACATAGCATTAGTAAGCATTTCACTGTCGAGTCGGCATACACTATAATCACACAGACTAAACCTGAGAAATCTCGCGTTGGCCGTCTCAATTGCCAAACTACACGACCGCTGGATGGGAACTTGCACGCACGCAGTTCCGCCCGGCCTGCTTGGCCAAGTACATGTTGGAGTCAGCCCGGTGCAACAATGATTCCACGGTATCCGCGGGTAAGGCGTATGTCGCTCCGATAGACACTGTAACTGATATCCTGCGGCCATTATCCATAAGGAATGAGCTCTCCACCAAAGAACGTAATTTCTCAGTGATGACCTTGACCTGCCAATCAAGGTGGACTCCTGGTAAAATCAGTACGAGTTCCTCTCCTCCGTAACGCGACAGCTCGTCGATGCTCCGAGAATTAGCTCTGATTGTCTGGCATACCATTGAAAGGACCCTATCCCCCACTAAATGACCGTAGTTGTCATTTACCTCCTTGAAATGATCGATGTCTAAGAAAACCACCGTGAAGTCCCAGCCAAAGCGATGGAGCTGGTCGAGCCGCTTCTTGATGGAGTCAATGAGGTAGTATCTGTTCCAGGCCCCAGTGAGCTCGTCAATATATGCTTTTTGCTGAAGTGTCTGATAATCTTCCGTGGACATACAGTTCTGAGAGTCAATCCGGAACACCTCGAAGGCCCCCACAATGCGGTCCTGTTCCCGTATAGGATAGACTTCAACACGAACGGGAACCCTGTGACCATTCTTGTGATGCAAGAACACGCTCGCACGCGTTGATTTGCCATCCTTGAGACATTGTGAGACTGGGCAAGCGCCGTGACACAGTGCACGACCTGCTCCATCCACATGGCTTAATATGTTATTTGCACAATAAGAACCCATTACTTCCACAGCTTTATACCCGGAAATATCTTGCGCCGCCTGATTCCAAAACACGATACGTCGCTGCAAATCAAGGACGTATACTCCGTCACTTATAACATCAATGATGTCATGACATATGCTTTGATTTGAAAGGAAATTATGAAGATTCATTTTATTGACCTATGGATTTCATACCCAACTGATCCTTCGCACAAAACAGGATCAACTTATCATCGAAATTTCGACAAACAAAACCTGACAACCAAAGCACTTAAAAGTCTGGAGTCGATAAACAAACAGTATTGTCATACCGACACGTTGAGCACCTGGACGATCTTCTCATTAAGTAGAATATTCAGGGCTGCAACAGCTTCGGATACCCCAGAATTCTCTTGAAGCCGAGGTCCGCCAACATGCTCTTCACTACTCCCGGCATCCTCTTGAAATCATCCGCCAGGAGCATGGTGAGGTCAAAAAAAAATCCTGCACGGTTTCCCTCAAGAAACTCATTATATCAGGTTGTGACTGTTAACAATAAGCAATACGCGCACTGTAAACCTCCCTTCGTTAGTGCCAGTCGAAAGTTGTGACCTCCGACGAGTTGACGGCGAGGTACTCTGAGGGGGTGAGATTCCCGAGCGCCTCGT